>Ga0247609_10005557_pt1 | contig 12357 bp, 9 predicted proteins | sample 172DNAGHGlowgp2_FD_193487 | JGI IMG/M metagenome (GOLD analysis project Ga0247609, IMG submission 193487) | Sheep rumen microbial communities from Palmerston North, Manawatu-Wanganui, New Zealand - 1728 DNA GHGlow gp2 | ecosystem: Host-associated > Mammals > Digestive system > Stomach > Rumen ... | reverse complement strand
ACAGCTGCCGGTTCTATCATGGGGACACTCTCACCAAAGAAGACGATGAATGGACGAAGTAAGGAACCGTCGGCAGCTTGAGCACCGATCTCCACCTCAGGATTGTCTTCCGTCAGTTCTTGCACATAACTCTCGTTATAAGGATCACGCGACGAACACACCTTCGCCAACTCACCATGCAAGTGAATCACCTTCGTCGAACCCGCTTTCTCGTGCAGGTTATCCACATTCTGCGTAATGACCGTCACATCGTAGTCCTTCTCCAGTTCGGCAATCAACCGATGCCCCTCGTTCGGTTTTGCAGCATACAGTTTCTTGCGCAGTCCGTTATAGAATTCCGTCACCAGCTTAGGGTTGCGCTCCCATCCCTCGTGCGTTGCCACATCCTCTACCGGGAAGTTCTCCCAGAGACCGTCATTGCCGCGGAACGTCTTAAAACCACTCTCCACCGACATTCCGGCACCCGTCAGAAACACCAATTTCTTTTTCATATCCAACCTCCTTATTAAAATAGTTTCTGGGCACAAAGATAGGACAAAGTTGAGAGTTAAGAGTTGAGAATTAAAAGTTTTTTTCATATTCCCCCATAAACTCCTGCTTTTTTATTTATCTTTGCACGCGAAATGCATATCAGACACAAAAGGAACTGGGCAGCAAGACTGTTACTGGCAGTCTTCATACCCATACATTAAAAACATCAAGCAACAACCCATATTTTTTTACTCACAACATGAAAAAAACAATATTCATGCTGTCAGCGCTATGGTATTCCATGACGATGACAGCTCAGACGGTGTCCGATTCCACAGACATCTTCTTCAAGCATTTAGAGATAGACCAAGTCATCGTTACCGGACTGACCGGAGACAGCAAGCTCCGCGACATGGCAGCGCCGGTCAACGTCGTTTCCCACAAAGACCTGCTTTCCGTTTCCTCCACAAACATCATTGATGCCGTAGCCCACCAACCAGGTGTTTCGCAAATCTCAACCGGTAGCGGCATCTCCAAACCCGTAATCCGCGGACTGGGCTACAACCGGCTGATAGTCGTCAACGACGGCATACGGCAGGAAGGTCAACAATGGGGCGACGAACATGGCATAGAGATTGACGGACAAGACATCGGTTCGGTAGAAATACAGAAAGGACCCGCCAGTCTCATGTACGGCTCCGATGCCATGGCAGGAGTGCTCATTTTCCATCGTCCACCCTTTGCCCCACTCAACGAGATGGCAGCCAACATCAGCAGCGAATACCAGACCAACAACGGACTCCTCGGCTACTCACTCAACCTCGCCGGCAACAAAGACCGAATCGTTTGGGACTTGCGCTATAGCGGGAAATATGCCCATGCCTACAAGAATCCCGTCAACGGATATGTGCCCAACTCGCAGTTTCGTGAGCAAGCCTTCTCGGCACTTCTCGGCATCATCCGCGATTGGGGACACTCCTATTTGAAGTTCAGCTATTTCAATCTTGTTCCCAGTATCATCGAGGGGAGCGAGGAAGAGGTAGAATCTTCAACCTTAGACCCTCGTCCGGACCCTGCTCGCTTGCAGAGCGAAGCAGCGCAAGTCATCACGGAGCGCATCGCAAGTGAAGAACGCTCCCCCAAGACTTACGGTCATGGTATACCCTATCAGCGTGTCCACCACTATAAAGTAGTGTGGGACCATGCCGTCCGCATCGGTTTCGGCAACCTGAAAACTATTGTCGGATACCAGCAAAACCAACGCAAGGAATTTGAGGAGTCTTCCGATGAATTCGGACTTTTTTTTCAGTTGCATACCCTTAATTACGATTTCCGCTACCAGTTAGACCTTCCCCACAACTGGAAGATGGCAACCGGTCTCGGAGGCATGTATCAACGTTCGTTGAACAAAGGCGACGAATACCTAATTCCAGCCTATAGCCTCTTCGATGCCGGCATTTTCGTCACCGCCGACAAAAGAATCAACAAAGTACATATCACCGGTGGTGTTCGGTTAGATCACAGACACCTACACAGCGAAGCATTGTTGGAAGACGGCGATTTACGTTTCGACGACTTTAAGCGCCATTTCACCGGAGTAACCGGTAGCATAGGGGGTGTATGGCATGCCACCGACCACTTCAACCTACGACTGAACCTCTCACGCGGTTTCCGTGCACCCAACATGAGCGAACTCAGTTCCAACGGCATACATGAAGGAACCCAACGCTACGAGCTCGGCAACAAAGACCTGAAACCCGAATACAGTTGGCAGGCAGACCTCGGTGCCGACTACTCTTCCCGCTATTTCTCAGCACAAGTAGCCCTCTTTGCCAATCGCATCAACAACTACATCTACGCCCGCCGCATCCTTCAACCCTCAACTCTCTCATCGCAAAGCGCTTTCCAAAGCAAGAACACTCTCCCCACCTACCTCTTCTCCTCCGGCGATGCCAGTCTGCTAGGGTTCGAAGCACAAGTAGATGTCCACCCCATCCATCAGTTGCACTTCCACAACACCTTCTCCTATGTCCATGCACGCCAGCTGCACCAATCGGCAGACAAAAAATACCTGCCCATGACACCCGCTCCCCGTTGGTTCTCAGAAATAAAATACGAAATCACCCACCAAGGTCGCATCTTCAACAATGCCTATGTAGCCATCAGTATCGACTGCAACCTTCGCCAAAACCATGTCTATAGTGCCGACGACACCGAAACACCGACCCCCGCCTACACCCTGCTGAACCTCTCGGCAGGAACCGACATCATGATAGGTGGCAAACGCAGGGTTTCACTCTTCCTCACCGCTGACAATCTCACCAACAAAGCCTACCAGAACCATTTGAGCCGACTGAAATACACCTTGTTAGACAGCGGACAATCCGTCTATAACATGGGACGAAACATCACGCTGAAACTCGTCATTCCCCTCTCATGGGCATTATAAAAGGTGGAAAAACTAAAAGATAAGCAAAAAAACTCCCCACTCCTAACTCCTAACTCCTAACTTTTATATATCTTTGCACCGTTTTATAATCAAAAAATAGAAATAGAGAATGAATAAAGTTAGTTATGCACTCGGTATCGGCATCGGTCGCCAACTTGCACAGATGGGAGCCGCAGAGTTGAACATCGACGATTTTGCACAAGCCATCAAAGATGTCATCGCAGGTGAAAAACTGAAGGTTTCCGACACAGAAGCACAAACCATCGTACAGAATTTCTTCGCCGAACAAGAGAAGAAACAACGTGCCGCTGCTGCCGAGCAGCACAAGGAAGCAAAAGCAGCCGGAGAGAAATATCTAGCTGAAAATGCACAGAAGGAAGGCGTCATCACCACACCGTCAGGATTGCAATACAAAATACTGAAAGAAGGCAACGGCAAACAGCCGAAAGCCACCGACAAAGTGCGTTGCCACTACGAAGGCATGCTCATCGACGGCACCCTCTTCGACAGCAGCATCCAGCGCGGCGAACCGGCAGTCTTCGGACTCAACCAGGTCATTGCCGGCTGGACCGAAGGATTGCAGCTCATGAAGGAAGGCGGCAAGTATCGCTTCTTCATCCCCTATCAGCTCGGTTACGGTGAGCGTGGTGCCGGCGGCTCCATTCCTCCCTTTGCAGCCCTCGTCTTCGATGTAGAACTGTTAGAGGTAGTATAAATCCTAAATATTTAGAAATTCCTAGAAATCCTAGATAATCTAGATATCCTAGATAATCTAGATAATCCTAGAAAAAAAACAACAAACAACATATCAACAATGAAAAAAATCTTCTATGTAGCCACAATGGCTATCACAGCCGCCACATTCGTTTCGTGCGGCAACTCTGTCCCTAAGGCAGAATTAAACGACGATGTCGATACGCTCAGCTATGCCTTTGGCATTGAGCAGTCGCAGGGTGTAAAGCAGTTCCTCCAGCAGATGGAAATCGACACCGCCTATATCGACGAATTTGCAAAAGGTATTGCCGAAGCAGCCCAGGGCGTTGACGACAAGAAGAAGGCAGCCTACAATGCCGGTATCGGTGTCGGTCAGCAGCTCAACATGATGCTCAAAGGCTACAGCCGTCAGCTCTTCGATGGCGACTCCACCAAGACACTGTCCATGAAGAACCTCGCAGCAGGCTTCATCGCCGGAGCTACAGGCAAGGATGCCAAGATGACGCTAGAGCAAGCCCGCATGTTCGGACAGGCTAAGGCTCAAGCCATCCAGACCAAGAATGCCGAGGCCAAGTTTGCCAAGGAAAAGAAAGCCAGCGACGACTTCATGGCTGCCGCTGCCAAGAAAGAAGGCATCCAGAAACTCGGTCTGGGCGTCCTCTACAAAGTGCTGAAAGCCGGCAACGGCGCCGTTCCTTCCAAGAACGCCACCGTCACCATCAACTACGAAGGTAAGAACATCTCAGGCAAAGTCTTCGACAAGCGCGACGGAGCCAAGATGCCCATCTCCGGAGCCATCCCCGGTTTCGTTGAAGCCATCTCCCACATGCCCGTCGGCTCAAAATGGGAAATCTACATCCCCTACAGTGCCGGCTATGGTGCTCAGCAGGCAGGTCCCGACCTGAAACCCTTCTCAGCCTTGATTTTTACCGTTGAACTGCTCAAAGCCGAAGAATCCTCCCAGGCTGGCGCACCACAAATCCAACAGTAAGCCATGACGAAGAAACTCATGATACTGGCACTCGTCATCCTGGCGAGTGCTTCTTTTAGCACAGCAAGTGCAAAAGACAAGAAAGACAAGAAGAACGCCACCGTCGTGGCTGAACCTCAGCGACCGCAGCCCACTACTGCCACCGACTCACTGAGCTATGCTGCCGGCATGGCCATCACCAATGGTCTGCTCCCCTATCTGCAGCAGCAGTTCGGCATCACCCCTGCCCAGATGCCCGATTTCCTCCGCGGTTTCAACGAAGCCGCCAGTCATCGCAACGACAGCACCTTCCGTGCCTATTCTGCCGGTCTGCAGATTGCCGACATGCTGAAAAACCGCATGATACCCAATCTCAACAACGAGCTCGATGCCGTCAGCGAAGACTTTGTCTTCGACGGTTTTGCCGCTTCCCTGCAGAAAAACTACAGCATCTATACCGACTCCGCAGCCCAGAAAATTTTCGAAGATGCCCGCCTTGCCACCATCAACAAACGCAACGAAGCCTACAAGCAGGAAGGCGAGCGCTTCCTGGCAGAGAACAAGACCAAGCCAGGCGTGCAGACCACTGCCAGCGGCTTGCAATACAAGGTGCTGAAAGCCGGCAACGGTCCCGTTCCTACCATCAACGACAAGGTGGAAGTCATCTACGAAGGTAAGACTCTCGACGGCAAAGTCTTCGATGCCACCAGCAAGCACGGCACCAAGAGCGACAAGTTCGGTGTCGGCGGACTCATCCAGGGATGGACCGAAGCCCTCACCATGATGCCCGTAGGCTCTAAGTGGGAACTCTATATCCCGCAGCAACTGGCCTACGGTGATCGTGGAGCCGGACAGAACATCAAACCCTATTCCGCCCTCATCTTCACCCTCGAACTGCTCGGCATCGAAGCACCGGCAACAAAAGCCGAACCTGCTGCCCAGAAAGGAGCCAAAGCAGCCGTGAAGAAAACCCCCGCTACCAAGAAAAAGAAGTAGTCTAGCTAAATACACAACCATGGACAAGATCGACATTTTAGACCGAAAAATCCTCAGCATTCTCTCCATGAATGCCCGCATCCCGTTCAAAGACGTAGCCTCCGAGTGCGGCGTCTCTCGTGCAGCCATCCACCAGCGCGTGCAACGCCTCATCGAAGACGGTGTCATCACCGGTAGCGGCTTCGATGTCAACCCCAAGAGCCTTGGCTACAGCACCTGCACCTATGTAGGACTCAACCTGGAACGCGGCAGCATGTACAAGGAAGTCGTCGAACGGCTCAACCACATCCCTGAGATTGTCGAGTGCCACTTCACCACCGGTCCCTACACCATGCTGGTGAAACTCTATGCCCGCGACAACGAACAGCTCATGGACCTGCTCAACAACCAGTTGCAGAGCATCCCCGGAGTTGTCAGCACCGAGACGCTCATCTCCTTGGAACAGAGCATCAAACGCGAAATACCCGTAAAGATTGAGTAGGCAATCCCTTCGCTATTAAGACTTCCATACCTTAGACTTGAAGATTGATGAACCGTTTTCGTTTACAAGACCATCTCGACGACATCTATTCGTCGTTCCCCAACAGCCGGCGACAACCCGTCATCGGCATAACGGCGAACTTCAGCGACGGCGACGCCACCCTGCGCGACCGTTACTATAAACAGATCATCGCTGCCGGCGGCACACCCCTGCTCATCCCCCCCGTAGCCGACAAGGATGTCCTCCACAACACGTTAGATGCCATCGATGCCCTGCTGCTCACCGGTGGTGGCGACTACAATCCCCTGTGGGCAGGTAAACAACCCTCACCCCACCTCCACAACATCAATGCCGAGCGCGACCTGCCCGAACTGCTCATCACCCGCATGGCATACCACCGGCAGATACCCATGCTAGGCATCTGCCGCGGCATCCAGACCCTCGCCATGGCACTCGACGGCGAAGTGATGCAAGACATCGAGAGCGAAAGCACAAAGCAACAGGAGAACGAACCCCTCATCAAACACAGTCAGGATGCCGACCGCAGCGAACCCACCCACACCGTTGCCGTCGTCCCCGACTCCATCCTCCACAGTCTCTACTTCTCATCCCCAGATTCTAAGCCTTCCACCCCAGACCTTAGACCTTTGACCTTAGACCTTAGTCCGGGCACCCTCCCCGTCAACTCCTTCCACCACCAGGCAGTCCGCGCCACCGGCAAGCGGTTCCGCGTCACGGCAACAGCCCCCGACGGCGTCATCGAAGCCATCGAGAGCAGCGAGCACAAAGCCATCCTCGGCGTACAGTGGCATCCCGAATGGTTAGGCACCGACGGACTCCCCCTCTTCCAGTGGCTCGTACAGCAGGCATCCCTCTTCCAACAAGCCAAAACCCTGCACCGCGACATCCTCACCATCGACACCCACGTTGATACCCCCATGTTCTTCCCACAAGGCATCCACTTCGAACAGCGCGACCCCCGCATCCTCGTCGATTTGCACAAGATGACCGAAGGCCGCCTCGATGCCGTCTTCATGGTCGCCTACCTGCCACAACCCAAGCAAGGCGAAGTCTTTGCCGACAAAGTCGATATCTCGACCTTTGACCTTAGACCTTTGACCTTTGACCTTCAACCATCCACCTACGCCAATCTCATCTTCGACAAGATAGAAGCCATCGTAGCCGACAACCACGACCACCTTGCCCTTGCCCGCACCCCCGACCATCTCTATGCCAACAAGCAGGCAGGCAAGAAGTCCATCATCCTCGGCATCGAAAACGGACTCGCCATCGAAGACGACCTCACCCTGCTCACCCACTTCAAAAACCGCGGTGTAGCCTATATCACCCTCTGCCACAACGGCGACAATGCCATCTGCGATTCCGCACGAGGCTCCCACACCCACGGCGGCGTCAGCCCCTTCGGCGAACAAGTCATCCGTGAGATGAACCGCCTCGGCATCATGGTCGATCTCAGCCATGGCGGTGAGCAGTCGTTCTACGACGCCCTCGCCATCAGCAGCAGCCCCGTCGTCTGCAGCCATAGCAACTGCCGCTCACTCTGCGACGTGCCGCGCAACCTCACCGACGACCAGCTGCGCGCCCTGGCATCCAAAGGCGGTGTAGCCCATACCACCCTCTACCACGGCTTCCTCCGTCAAGCCGGCGAAGCCACCATCCTCGACGCCATCAGCCATCTCGAACACGCCATCGACATCATGGGCATCGACCATGTCGGCATCGGAACCGACTTCGACGGCGACGGTGGCGTCCCCGGCTGTGCCGACGCCTCCGAAGCCATCAACTTCACCCTCCACCTGCTCCGTCGCCGCTACTCCGCTGCCGACATCCGCAAAATCTGGGGTGGCAACTGGCTCCGCGTGTGGCAAGAAACATTAAAATTATGAAGAAAACAACCCTACTATTGCTCACCCTCCTCGCGTTGTTCTCCTGCAAGAGCAGCAAGAACAACGTCGATGACACAGCCCAGCCCGTCGGCCCCGCTTTCAATGCCGACTCCGCCTTCGCCTTCTGTCAGGCACAGTGCAACTTCGGTCCGCGCACCATGAACTCCGACGCCCACGAGCGCTGCGGCGAATGGATCGCCGACAAGTTCCGCCAGTACGGCTGCACCGTCAAGTTGCAGAAAGCCGACCTCAAAGGCTACGACGGCACCCTCCTCAAGTCCACCAACATCATCGCCTCCTACCAGCCCGAGGCAACCACCCGCATCCTCCTCTGCGCCCATTGGGACAGCCGTCCGTGGGCAGACAACGACCCCGACTCCACCAACCATAAGACCCCCGTCATGGCAGCCAACGACGGAGCCAGCGGAGTCGCCGTCATGCTCGAAGTCGCCCGCCTCCTCCGCGACTCCCTCAACACATCACCCTCCCTCAACAGGGAGGGTCAGGGAGGGTCTCTCCCCATCGGCATCGACTTCGTCTGTTTCGACGCCGAAGACTGGGGCTTCCCCATGTGGGAGACAGACCGTGAAGACCCCGGCGACACCTGGGCACTCGGCGCCCAGCATTTCGCTGCCAACCTGCCCCAAGGCTACGAAGCCCGCTACGGCATCCTCCTCGACATGGTCGGAGGCGAAGGCGCCCAGTTCTTCAAAGAAGGCATGTCCATGCAGTACGCCAATGCCATCGTCAACAAAGTGTGGGCAGCCGCCAAGGCAGCCGGCTATGCCAGCTACTTCCCCGACCGTGAAGGCGGCTATGTCACCGACGACCACGTGCCGCTCAACAAGACCGCCGGCATCCCCACCATCGACATCATCCCCTTCTATCCCGACTGCACCGCCAGCAGCTTCGGACCCACATGGCACACCGTCAACGACGACATGCAGCACATCGACAAAAACACGCTGAAAGCCGTCGGACAAACCATCATCCAAGTCCTGTTCTCCGAAGAGTAAAAAAGTTGAGAGTCTAGAGTTGAGAGTCTAGAGTCTAGAGTTGAGAGTTGAGAGTCTAGAGTCTAGAGATGAGAGTATAAAGTTCCCCCTTTAGGGGGTTAGGGGGCTTTAATTGTCAATTGTCAATTGTCAATTTGTAATAATTGAACATCCGTTCAATTATTACAATTGCCCTGCCTCCACCTGCAGCACCACCCTCTCCGTCAGTCTGTCCACCCCGTTCGGGTCATACTGTTTCGTCAGGCTTGCCCCGAAGGCCCAGGCGAAAGCCTGCCAGAAGCCCGCGCGCACCGGTCCCAGAAACGCCTTTATCGTCGTATAAGCCGACGAGTTACACTCGCGGTAGATCAGTTTTATCAGCAGCTTCCCCTGTTGGTATGTCAGCTTCTTCATCCTCGGACCATATCGCGCCTTGATATCCTTCTCCACCAGTTTCATGTGTACATCCTTCGCCTTCTTGTCCGGCAGCGTCTGCAAGTATTCATACGTCTCAATGATAATCTGGTTCGCCTCCTTCGCTATCGGCAGCACCTTCTTCACGTTAAACACCAGGCGGTTATACGCCTGTTTCTGTTTAGCGTTTTTAAACTCCGGTTCCGGAAACACATACACGTTATTCGTCTGCACATACGGGATAGAGTCCCCCTCATACATCGCCTTGCCAATCTTCACCATCGGCACGAACGTCGGATTGTCCATGTCCACCTCCCTGTCCTCAGGACTCACCCGCACAGCCTGTGCCCCTGCCGTCATACTTGCCGCCAGCAGCGCAGCCACACACCCCATCCTTGTCAATACACTCATGGACCACATCCTTTCTATCTTTTTTTTCTCGCTGCAAAGATAATGCAAAGCCCCCACAATCCAAAACATTTCTCTTCATTATGCCACCTCCCCCATGTTTTTTCTCTCGCGCGTGTGTGTAGACATTATTATATTGTCAAAAAAACACTCAAATCTTTGGCAGAATACATATAGTGTTGTACCTTTGCAATGAATAAGCCATTCCCGTTATGAGAGAGCCCTCTGTTCAAAAAATTTACTCCCTGCCATGAAAAAACTTTTACTCCTACTTCTTTCATCTATTTTCTGTTACCCACTCGCAGCACAACAGGAGGAATGGGAAAGTGTGTTCAGTCAACTCATCAACGAAGAAGAAGGTGAAAACTGGGAAACGAGTTATGATGTGCTCAGCGACTTGGAACAGCATCCTATCAACCTGAATACTGCCACACGTGAAGACTTTGAGCGCATTCCATTCTTAACCGATCAGCAGATAGAAGAACTTTGTGCTTACCTATATCAATATGGCGGTATGCGCTCGTTTGGCGAACTTGCCATGATAGAATCCTTAGATCCTGTACGCCAACAGCTGCTCCCCTTTTTCACTTATATCGACAACGAACAAAAGGACAAGACATTCCCTTCATGGAAAGACATTGCCAAATATGGAAAACACAACGTTATCGTGACGGCAAAAATACCCTTCTACAAACGTCATGGTGACGAGAAAGGCTATTTAGGCTATCCCTATCGCCATTCTTTACGGTACACTTTCAACTATGGGGATTACCTGCAAGCTGGTCTTATCGGGGCACAAGATGCGGGAGAACCTTTCTTTGCTAGAGAAAACAAGATGGGGTACGACCACTATTCGTTCTATCTGGTTATTAGAAAACTCGGGCGACTGAAGGCTTTGGCTGTCGGACGTTATAAATTAAAGTTCGGTATGGGGTTGGTGATGAACACAGACTTTAGTTTTGGAAAGACTGCCACACTTGCTACCTTGGGAAGAAGCAGTAATGCCATACGCGCCTATTCATCACGGTCGGCAGCCAACTACCTACAGGGAGCTGCTGCTACAGTAACGTTAGCGAAAGGTCTCGACTTGACTGCATTCATCTCCTATCGTAAAATTGACGCAACCTTAAACACCGACAAGGCATCTATTGCCACCCTGTTAACTTCTGGTTACCACCGAACAGAAAGTGAAATGAATAGGAAGGAGAATGCTTCTGAAACCTGCGGAGGAGGCAATTTGAACTATTTCAAGAATGGATTTCATATCGGCATAACGGGTGTCTTCAATCGTTTCGACAAGCCTTTGCAACCAAAGACTACACAGGCGTTTCGCCAATATTATCCTGCAGGAAAGTCTTTTTGGAATGCCAGCGTTAATTATGGTTATACATCGCGGCGCTTCTCCATCGCTGGCGAAACGGCAACCGGTGACAGTCACGCCCTTGCCACTATCAACCGCGTAAACTGGATGCCTGTTTCATCCTTGCAACTGCTGTTGTTGCAACGTTTCTACTCCTACAAATACCATGCCCTGCACAGCCAGAGTTTCGGTGAAGGGAGTAGCGTTCAAAACGAGAGCGGCATCTACCTTGGAGCGACATGGCAGCCCTTGCGTCGACTAACTTTAATGGTTTATACAGACTACGCCTACTTCCCTTGGGCGAAATATCAAGCAGCAACAGCATCTAAATCTTGGGATAACTATGTTTCTGCCACTTACTCTGGAAAGAAAGTCACAATATTTGCCCGTTATCAATTTAAAGTTCGCGAAAAAGACAACAAACAGAAAACCCGTTTAGTGAACGACCAGACCCATCGGGGCAGACTCGCCGCAACACTTCTGTATAACCAATGGACGATGAAGACACAAGCCGACTGTGCATGGAACCAATACAAACAACAATCATTCGGATGGATGGTAAGTGAAAACGTTAGTTGGAAAGGCTGTAAAAACAAACTGCAAGTAGCAGCAACCTTTGGCTATTTTCATACAGACGACTACCAATCGCGTATCTTTTGTTACGAACGAGGACCGTTATACCAATTCTCTTTCCCCTCCTACTACGGCAAAGGAATCCATTATAGCTTATTCGTGCGTGCGGATGTGTTGCCCTGTATGATGGTGATTGGTAAGATTTCTACGACGAACTACTTCGACCGCGACCACATCTCCAGCGGACTGCAACAGATTGACCATTCGGCAATGACGGATATGGAGGTGCAGGTGAAATGGAAATTTTAAGCGAAGTGCAGTACATGCGCTTCGCTAATGGACAATTAAAGCCCCCTAACCCCCTAAAGGGGGAACTTTATACTTTCTAATCGCGAAGCGCTTGCCAGAGCAAGAACTCTAGACTCTAAACTCTCATCTCTAGTCTCTCGACTCTAAACTCTCATCTCTAGTCTCTAAACTCTAGACTCTCATCTCTAGTCTCTAAACTCTAAACTTTTCAACCACTCTTTCGTACACGTCGGCGACTTGTTGGGCGACGTTGTTGCCGGCGAAGCGGCGGACATAGTCGCGGCTGAGGTCGATGCGCTGCTGGCGTCCG
>Ga0247609_10005556_pt1 | contig 12359 bp, 11 predicted proteins | sample 172DNAGHGlowgp2_FD_193487 | JGI IMG/M metagenome (GOLD analysis project Ga0247609, IMG submission 193487) | Sheep rumen microbial communities from Palmerston North, Manawatu-Wanganui, New Zealand - 1728 DNA GHGlow gp2 | ecosystem: Host-associated > Mammals > Digestive system > Stomach > Rumen ... | reverse complement strand
TTTTTTGTTTCTTTTTAACATCTTTTTCTAATTCTTCTAATTCTTTCTCTTCTTGATACTCTGCTAATTTTTTCTTTTGTTCATGATCAATTCTAATCATACGAATATGATCTTGTTGTCCACCTTTTACACCAATTGTCTCATCCATAGTACCACCTATCTCATTTTATCATAGAAAAAAAAAGAAAAGACATTTAAAAAGAAAAATGTCTTACTTTACTGTTAATAATAAAATAATTATTTAATCTTATTTTGCATCATTTCTACAAATTTTCTACCACTTGCTGTTAAAAAGTCTTCTATATACATAGAACAAATATCAACATCTGGAAGATTCTCAGAAATCTGAATAACTTCAAACTGATCCTTATCATTTTGTGACATTAAATAGTCTTCTACAAAATAACCAATACCTAAACCTTTTCTTGTACTAGAAAGTAAAGCTTCACAACTACCACTTTCTAATAATAAGTCCAAATTCATATTCTTACTTTCTAATAATTCATCTAATTTTAAACGAATAGATGAACTCTTATTAGGAAGTAATACAGGATATTTCTTTAAATCTTCTAACTTTGAAATAGAAGCAGTTGGATAAGTATCCTTGCTATAAGCAAAACAATTCTTTTTCTTAGCAATCACAATCTTCTCAATATTCTTTTTCACATCAAGTGGTAAAGTTCCAAATACTAAATCTAATTTTCTCATTTCAAGCATTTCAAGCATATTAGGAACAGAATCCTCTATGATTTCAAATTGTATTCCAGGATAAATCTTATGGAATTCATAAATAACATCTTCTAGAAAAAAACTACCCAAATAAGATGGTACACCAATACGAACACATCCAATATTTAAATTATTTAAATTTTTAATATGTTCTTCTGCATCTTTTAAAATCGTAAAAGCCGTAGAAATATAACTATATAATTCTTTAGCTTCCATAGTAGGTTCAATACCCTTAGAATTACGATAAAACAAAGTATACCCTAATTGTGTTTCCAATTCCTTTAAACTATAACTAATAGCAGGTTGAGAAACATATAGTTTACTAGCGGTCTTCGAAATACTCTTTTCCTCATATAAGTATAAAAAAATCTTATATAAATTATAGTCTGTATTCATAGAATTCCCCCTTAGAAAGTTATTATAGGTATGTTTTATAAAAAAGTCAAATGTTATAATATTTTTTTATAAAAAGAATGAATATCTCAAAAAGAACTATATCCTTCAATGGAAAGCCCCACCATTTACTTTTTTTAGAATATATGGTATAATATTGGCGATATTATGAGAAGAGAGGAATAACTATAAAATGATATCGCAGAAATATAACATTGGAATTGAACGTGAAGGATTGAGAACAACCGATAACGGAGAATTATCAAATCAACCTCACTTAAAAGTATTTGGTAATAGAAATACCAACGCTTTTGTCACAACAGATTTCGGTGCCGCTCAACTAGAACTTAGAACAACCCCATGTTCAACTACAAAAGAATGTTATGACAAATTATTGAATGTAACAAATGTAGTTCTAGAAGAATTACGAAAAGCAGGAGAATACTTATGGCCATATAGTATGCCTTGTATCTTACCTAACATTGAAAACTTTAACTTTGGAGAATACGGAGACAATGTTAAAGAACATGAATATGAATTATATCTATTCAAAAAATATGGATATGAAATGTATTGCATGTCTGGAGTACATCTAAATTTCTCCATCAATGACAAATACTATAAAGAATTAATCCGACTTTATACGGATTTACCAAGCTATTTAGAAGATGCTTATTTCAAAATATTAAGAAACTATCTAAAAAAAGTATGGATGCTAATGGCTCTTTTTGGTGCAACTCCAAAACAGTATGGAAAAGACTATGAAGCAAAATTATCCATCAGAAATAGTTATAAGCAAGGATTTAAGAACTTACATCTAGAAGAAATCAATTACGATAATAAGGTAAAACACATTGAAAGTTTAAGAAATAATATTAGTAAAGGTAATATCATTTCAATTTCAGAATTATATACTCCTATTCGTATTAAAGGAAAATGGAAGTATGACGTAGATGATTTAGCAAATAATCCAATTAGTCATATTGAAGTAAGAGTATTAGACTTAAATCCATTCGATAAAACAGCTATTTCAAAAGAACAAATGGACTTTATCGTAGCCTTCTTATTTAACTGTTTAATATCAAAAGAAGAAGATACAACTTCATTTGATTTTAGAGAAGTAGCAGAAAATGGAATTAATGAAGAACAAAAAGCTCTAATATTAAAAGAAATCAAACAATTATTAAAAGTAAATAAAGATTTAGACTTAGGTTTTGAAAAGAGTCTACTAAGCATTCAAAAAGACTTTAAACAAGGAAATACCCTATCTTCTAAAGTTAATAAATTGGTAGAAGAAAAAGGTTATATTAATGGTCTTATGAGTTTAGCAAAAAAATATAACGAAGAAGCAAAAGACGATAAATATATCGTAATGAATCAAGGTAAGAAAATTTATGATGCCCCATCTGCTCTAATAAGAGATGCTATTCTAAGAGGAGTAGATTATAGAATATTAGATCATCGTGATAATAATTCTATTATGGAATTTAAAAAACACGGTAAAAAAGAATTTGTCGTAGGAGCAACACAAACCAGAAAAGATAATTATGTAGTTCATTACTTAACAAATGATAAATTTGTTGCCAAAGAAATCTTACAAAAAAATAAATTACATGTTCCAAAAGGAATCATGATTAATAAGAAACTAGAAGAAGAACAATTAATAGATTTATATGAAAACTATAAAGAAAAAGCAATTGTTATTAAACCTAGAACAACAAATGGAGGTGTAGGAATCACAGTATTTACTACTCCACCAACAAAAAGTCAATTCTTAAAAGCAGTATCTTACGCCTTCGAATTTGATAATGATGTTTTAATAGAACAATACATCAAAGGAGAAGAATATCGTTTCTTAATCGTAAACGGTAAATGTATTAGTGTAATTACACGTAGAAGTGCTCAAGTAATTGGTAATGGTAAAAATACAATTGAAGAATTAATTGCTCTAAAAAATAAAGAAGAATGGCATGTTCTATTAGATACTAAAATCAAAATAGATACTCCATTAAAAATCTTCTTATCTAAAGCTGGAAAAACTCTAAATGATGTTCCAGCAAAAGGAGAAGTTGTAAAACTTCGTAAAAACTCAAACTGCTCTACCGGAGGAGAAAGTATCTCTCTTACCGATAAAGTACCAGATTACTTTAAAAAGATTGCAGAAAAAGCTGCCAAAGCATTTGAATCCTATGTATGTGGTGTAGACATTATTATTGATGATCTACAAGGAGATGAATATTGTATTCTAGAAGCAAATGCAGATCCAGGATATGATATTAATCAATGGCCATATGAAGGACCAGATGCCCATATCGGTATAGAAATATTAAAAATGCTTGGTTTAATTACTGAGGAGGATGAAATGTATGATGAAAAATAATAGTACAGCAGGCTTTCTAGAAAAATGTGTACTAGAAGGATATCCTCTACTAGAACCATCTACCGTATGTGTTATTAAAGCAGCAATGAAACATGATTTAAAAGTAGATATTTTAGATGAAGCAAGAAGTTTTATTAAAGTTTATAAAGATGACAAAGAAGAATACATCTATCAAGCAACAAAAACAAGTAAAGATGTATCAACCTTTCCATTTGTAACAGATAATAAAATAATCGTAAAAGAAATATTAAGAGAAAATAATTTAAATACTCCAGATGGTATTATCCTAGAAAAAGGAATTACCAAAAGAGATATTGAATACTGCACTCGTCCATTTATTGGTAGAAGTGTCGTAGTAAAACCAAACACAACAAATAAAGGAATTGGAATTACTGTATTTGAAAAACCAGCAACACAAGAAGGTCTATTAAATGCAATTAAAAATGCTTTTCGTTTTGATACAAAAGTCATTGTAGAAGAATTCCAAAAAGGTTTAGAATATCGTTTCTTAGTAATAGGAGATGAATGTGTCTGTGTTCTTCATAGACGTGCTGCAAGTGTTGTTGGAGATGGTAAATCTACAATAGAAGAATTAATCGAATTAAAAAACAAAGAACCTTGGCATGGTCAATCAGGAAGACTTATCATTATAGATGAAGGATTAAAAGATATCTTAAAAAGACAAAAATTATCATTAAAATCCATTCCAGAAAAAGGAAAAAGAATCTTTGTAAGAGATAACTCTAACTGTTCAACCGGAGGAGAAAGCATTGATCTAACAGAAGAAGCACCAGATGAATTCAAAAGAATCGCGGTAAAAGCTGCTAAATTATTCAATGCTAAAATCTGTGGAGTAGATATTCTAATTGAAAACTTTAATAAGTTTGAATACTCTATCGTAGAATTAAATGACAATCCAGGTATTGGTATTTGTGAGTGTCCATACGAAGGAAAAGGACAACCAATTGGAGATTATATCTTAAGATTATTAGGATTTATAGATTAAAAAAAAGAGTGTGAAATCACACTCTTTTATTTTTTTTAAAATAAGCTGTTCTTATTCACAAAACAAGAATCATTAGCATAAACAGAATAATCGGAATAGTATAGTTACGAGTCCATGGATTAATAATATCATCTTTTTTTATTTCTCTATAAAACGGAGTAATGGTAACATCCGTATCTGGCATAATAAATTCATATTCATTCTTATTATTAGTCTTTTTATAATCAATTTTGTTTCCCAAAGTATCTGTTATTTCAATAAAATCTAATTCATACCCTTCCTCTGGAGTAATTGTAAATTTAACCATATCTTCATATACAACAGCTTTTGCATCTTCTACTTCAATAACAATCGCCTTAGTATGTGGCTTTTCTTCCACTTCCACACTATTCTTTACTTTCTGATAACTAGGAATAATTGTAACATTAGAAGAAGGCATTATAAAAGTATATTCATTTTTATTACCAGTTTCAGAATAATCAATTTCATTATTGTCTTCATCTACAATCTTAAGGCTATTTAATTGATATCCTTTAATAGGCGTTACTTTAAACGTTACTTCTTCTTCGTATGCTACCTGTGTTAAATCTTGCATTTCTATCGTAAACTCTTTCGTTCCATTTACAACTTCTACATTTACACTACTATAGATATTATCAAAAATATAAGGACTATCTTTAGAACCATTACCAGATAAGAACTTAGCACCACTTTTTAAAGAAACAGATGGTCTAATAGAATTAGTATTAGATCCATAAAAATAATACATACTACCAGTATTTGAAACATGCCAACCATAAGTTACCCCTGGAAAATTATAAGGACTTAGTAACCAATAACCATTATTTCCACTATTATAACCTCTAACTTTAGAACCATTCATACCATACCCATCATAATTTTGAGGAAATAAAAGAAGTGCTTCCGCAAGGTTTATTGTCGCAACGGAATACTTAAGCTTAGCTTTCTCATTAGAAACACTAAAACGATCTGTTACATTATTACATTTTAAATTTGTATCTAATTTAACAGCATTTTTATACTCTTCATCACTAAATCCTGCATTATCCAAATGGTGATAAAAATAAGTACCATACATTATCCCACCATCCGGATCAAAAGAACTAACTCCTTGAAAAGTACGATCTTGACAAAATACAGTATTCTCTAAATATTTTTGATAATTCAACATATTATTTTGAAACCAATTATCAATTCCTTTTTTAAAATCAGAATCATACAAATTAACATCATCAGCATATAACTGTTCATAAACAAAATCATCAATATTTCTTCCACCCGTTAACTTATAAAATTCATTTGTTCGATGAGCATAATAGACTTCAGTACAAGACATGCTTCCATTCTTACAAAAATAACGATGTTTATAATCAGAAGGAATACTGCTAGACAAAACTGCATCCTTTAATGTATATATTCCATTGTTATATTCAACATTATTACCAAAATATCCAGTTACTAATGAAAAGTTTTCATAATTATATAATCTGTTGTACATGTATCCAACACTACCAAGTCCACTCAAATTATCATATACAGAATAACGATAAGAACCTATCGTAGCAGAAGAACCATAACACTTACCATCAGAAGGAAAACCATTATACAATAGCTTCACTCCACCACTATCCGTTGTTCGAAACATTTCCCAACAAAATCCACCAAATAACAAATTCCATTTTGATAAAATGCCATCTGCTTCTTCATCACTAGTTGATTGATAATAATAAATTTTATCATTTCCACTATTATCAACAGTATCTTGATGCTCCCCTATATATTCTTTTGCTAGTCCACCACTCTCTGCTTCTTCTTTTATTACATCATATAAATATTTAGACTCTGCATGTACAACTGGAATCATAAAAAACAAAAGTATAGCAATAAAAACAAAGCATATTCTCTTCATAAGAACACCTCTATCCTAAGTATAGTATACAACTCCTATCATAAAAAAAATAGGTACTAAGTACCTACTTTACACTTTTAAATGGAAGGTGAGTAAACTATTGTGCAATCCTCTTCTTCTAATAAACATAGACTTCCTCCAGTATCTGGATTAGCAGTATAAAGATATTCATATTTATTGTGTTTCTGATCCTCACAATGAATATAGTAATTATCTCCTTTAGATTCCCATTCATAAGTTCCTGTAATGATAGAATCATTCCCTTTTATAGTAAAACTACCAGATTTGAAAGTAACTTTTTCATTGTCATTTGTAAAAGTTTTTTCAAATACCATTGGAGTACTGACTAATAGAATAAAGCATGCAAAGAAAAGTACAATACGTGCAACTATTACTACAATTCCCATAGAATTACCAAATTTCTTAACAAGAATTCTTTTTATTTGAGGAATAAAACTAATAAGACAAAGGAGCCATAATAGTACATTAATAAAACTTTCATGATTAAAAAGTGAACCTAAAAACATAAGAGCTAAGAAAACAATCATAAGATAGCATAAAATATCCCAAATAATATTTGTTTTACTTTCTACCCCTACTACTTTATCACGACTTTTATAAGTAGGTTTTTCCATTACTGTTTTTCTTCTATCCATATATTCTTTTTTCTTAGCTTTTAATTCACTAATATAAGAACTACTTAATTGATATTTAGAATCATCAGAATTACCTAAAATTGTATCTATAATGATAATCATAGAATTTAAAATTCTATCTTGTAATTGTTGATCATTTTCTACAATAGTATCTAAGTATTGATATCCTTTTAAACACTCTTCTAATCTGTCAACATATCCTTTTGTTTGTTCTTTATTAAGCTTGTTGTTTTTATAAACCTCTACTACATATTGATAAGACAAGAATAAAACTGTACCAGTATCATTGATACAAGTTAATATTTCATCATTAGATAATTTCATTTTCTTCATTAAATCATAAGAAGTCTTCATCGCCTTAACAGCAGAATCTACATCAAAATGATTATAATCAGAAATGATGCTACGGCATAATCCTCGACGTAATACAACAATTGGAATATCAGGATCAATCTCTTCTGCTTTAGAATAAACTTTATAAGCTTCCTCAAATTCACGATTATCAAAATAACGAGCTCCAAGTTTTAATAAATTCTCTAGCGAAGGAGTATCTTTTAATTCTACTTTAAGTAAGTTTTCTACTGCTTCTTCTACAATAATTTCTGTATCACAATACTCACATTTTGTAACCTTTAAACTACGATCTACTTTAATATTTGCCCCACAACTTGGACATTTTGCTGCTACTAGTTTCACATTCATCACCCATCCAAATTATAGCACAAAATAAAAAAGAAGTGTAGACTTAAGAGCCTACACTTGCATATCTTTTCATACCCCAATAAAACACCAAAATACAAGGTATCAAATAAATGACAACTAGTAATGGAGAAAAGGCGTAAAAGGAATTATCTGTCTTTCCAATGACATACAATAACGGATAATAATTAACAAATGCATAAGGAATAACAAATGTAAAGAATAATATAAATCCTTTAGAAAAAACTCCTATCGGATATTGTGCCATATGTTTTCCGCCATCTGTAAATACATTTCTTACTTCTAATCCTTGAACAGTCCAAAAGCAATAAGATGCTGCTAGTAAAAAGATTCCAAAGAAAATAACGCAACTAGACATTAACATCAATAGAATTGCAATTACTTTTAAAATAGACCATTCAATAGATAGATGAATTAAGGCAATAATTAAAACAATAATTGCTTGTATTAAACGAGATAATTTTACAAAATCACTATTACTACAAAGAACTTGTAAAATAATATTTTTTGGTCGAAGTAATAATCTATCAAAGTCTCCTCGAATAATTAAATCATCAAATTTATCAATTCCTCTAGCAAAAACTTCATTGAAAGAAAATCCAAACTGTATAATTGAAAAACATAATAATACTTCGTATAATGTAAATCCTTTAATATTATCAAATTTTGTAAATAATGCTAAGATGACAAAATAATAAGTAAAAAATACTAAGATTTGGGATAGAAAAGATAAAATGAAATTCACTCGATACTCTAATTCTCCTTTTAGATGCATCGCAAGTGATTTAAAATATAGTTTCATTTTATCCTCCTTGTACAACCACTCTTTCTAAATTTTTTCTCATTAAAAAATGACCAAATCCAATCATTAAGATAATCCATATTAGTTGAATAAAGATTCCTTCTATACCATTTTGTAGAGAGATATTTCCAACATAAATTCGAAATGGTAAATCACTAATATATTGGAATGGTAAGTACCTTGAGATAATTTGTAAGAACTTCGGAAAAAATGGGATAGGAACCACAATTCCCGATAGAATATCTCCCAAAGTAACAATTAAATTTACGATACCTTTCTCATTCATTGTTGTTAACATAATAATAGGATATAAAGTAGATAAAGCAGTAACTAAGAGTGTTCCCATAAATAATGATAACAAGAATAATAGAAAATGAGAGAAAGAATAAGGGAGTCCCAAGTGATAAGGGAAAGGTAATAAACTAGTAACCAGTATTAATGGAATAAATCGCAACGTAACTCCAGAAAGTCTTTGTCCAATGATTTTAAAATACCACATAAAGTAAATATCTTTTGGTCTAGCAAGTTCATAAGAAATTCCACCTTCACGAATAAGTTTAAATAATTCTTGATCCTTAGAAAATTGATTGACTAGTGCAAGTAATGCTTGATTTAACCAAAGATAACTAATAACTTGAGGAAGTTCCATTGGCAGACTTTTACCGCCAGACTGATAAAAAGCAATATAAACCATAATATAGACAAATCCAAAGAAGAATTGTGTTGCAATCCCAGCCCAAGCTGCTGATCGATATTGAAGACCACTAATAAATTTTAATTTAAAATAAGTTAGATAAGCTTTCAAATCTTGTAATCCTGATATAATTTTACAATAATATTATCAATTTGTTCATGATCAATTTCAATATCTTCAATAGTTACTTTCTTCGATATGATATTTAATAATTCCGATATGCTTAATAATTTCGTATTAATAACCAAATCATATCCTTCTTTATTTTTAGTTTTCTTTAGAATTCCCTTATTTCGAATTGCAAGTTTATCATGTGTTTTCACAAAAACATAAGCTTCACTTTCATAACGATTTTGTAATTTTTTCAAACTACCATCGTATAAAACATGACCTTTTCCTATCAAAATAATTCGCTTAGCGAGTGTTGTAATATCTGACATATCATGACTTGTAAGTAGAATCGTTGTATGTTTATCTCTATTAAGCTCTTTAATAAAGTCTCGTACAACTTGCTTGGATACAGCGTCTAACCCAATCGTTGGTTCATCCAAAAATAAGATTTCTGGATTATGCAACAGACTAGCTGCAATCTCACAGCGCATTCTCTGTCCCAAACTAAGTTGGCGAACAGGAATGTTTATGATATCGGAAAGATTTAATCTTTCAATCAAATCTTTTTTCGTAGTTTGATATTCTTCTTCTGGTATATCATAAATATCACGTAATAAATCAAAAGTATCTTCTGCAGGAATATCCCACCAAAGTTGACTTCTTTGACCAAATACGACTCCAATATTTTTGACATACTTTACTCGATCTTTCCAAGGGGTCATTCCATGTATTGTACATTCTCCACTATCTGGAACTAAGATTCCACTTAGGATTTTTATGGTAGTACTCTTACCAGCTCCATTTGGTCCAATATAACCAACAATTTCACCCTTCTCAATCGAAAAAGAAACATCCTCTACTGCTTTTACATCTATATATTCTCTCTTAAAGAAAGACTTTATAGATTCTTTGAGTCCACTCTTTTTCTTAGCAACTCGAAAAGTTTTCGATATCTGATTCACCTTGATGAATGACATTTTTTATTTCACACTCCTTTCAACGCAAAAAAGCCACATATCTAATTATGCCGGGCATATGATATATAGCTAAATTGCAAAAACGTCGTAATGAACTTATCATAAGTAATAATAAAAGTCAACAAAAAAAAGCAAATTTCTTTGCTTTTTATTATTTTAATTTTACAGCTGTTCCGTATACAATGATTTCAGCAGCACCTTGCATTACAGCAGAAGACCCATATCGAAGTCCAACAACAGCATCAGCTCCTAGTGCTTCTGCTTCATCTACCATTCTCTTTGTAGCTATTTGTCTAGCCTCTCTTATCATTTCTGTATAACCTTTAATTTCTCCACCAACAAGTGTTTTCATACCAGCCATAAAATCTCTACCTAAATTTTTAGATTGAACGATTTCTCCTTTAACAACCCCTAAAGATTCTTTAATTGCACGTCCATTAACTTCATCAGTTGTAACTAATAACATAAATACCTCCTAGTATTTTTTAGCTTCCTCTTCTTCTCCACTATGAATTTCTTGAACTCTAGAAACAAGAGCAACAGTAATTCCAATAATAGGAATTAAGAAAGCACCAAGTAGAATAAAAATAATAAACTTTGGAATTTCATTATCAGAAAAAAATCCTACCGAATAAGCAAGAAATAAAATCCCTCCATAATATAAAAGAACAAGACAAGCAGCAAGAAGAGCTCCTATCATTTTTCTCCTTTTATCCATTATTGAATCTCTCCATTCATCCATAGACTATGTTTATTACAGTAGCTATAAGCTTTCATACCTTCTCTGAAATCAACCACTAATCTAGGATCATCTCCCGGAAGAAAATGCTTAATTATTTGTTCTTTTCCATAATCCACTAGTATCCATTCAATATAATGATCTTCTTCCATAACATGATTTACGAAAATTTCCACTTTATCTTCGTACTTTTCATACTGAGGAACATGTTTTTCAAATGCAGCATCAACATCATTTGATTTTAGAATCTTATCATCAATATTTTCTACTTCCTTCAAAACCATCATAATATTACCACTATGACACTTTACGATTTTCATATTATCACCTCAACTTTATTATAATATTCTTTTCATAATTAATAAAGAAAAAAAGGAGTAAAAACTCCTTTCTTATATTATCTTTGATATCCATGTTCTTCTTCAGTAAGAGATTCCTTCATCATTTCAGATAATTCATTAACATGATACTTTTTCTTCATTGTATCACTAACATCACTTGCTAAAGTAACAGCAGCTGCAGATGATATTAAACAAGATAATAATTCTTTTGGAATACCATATAAGCATTCCCCAATCACATCTTTATATTCTTTTTGATTACTTGCAACTGCTTCTGGATGAGAAAGAACATATTCTAGTGCTGCTTGTACTTTTTCATAATCAAATTCAGTATGTCGTTCTGCATATGGTTTTAAAGCATTAATAATTTCATTAATAACACTTACCAATAAACTATGATTCTTTCTAGTAATTCTCTCTAATTGATAGATTGCATTATCTTGATCAATTACTCCATTACCATAATCTAACAACACTTTATTTAATGCAGCATCTACTTCTGGAGAAGATAGGTTTTCTCTCTTAACAGAACTAATATCAAAATCTTCTTTAACAACATAACATTCTGAAGGATTATCAATACTAGAAATACGATTCTTTTGTTTAGATTCAATATCATGAACAACAACAGAAGAAGCTGTTACAATACGGAATAAATCTCTACCAAATGTATCATCTCTAAAATTAAATTCTGTTACAACTGGAGCAAAATACTTCATTCCAATTTCATTTGTATCTACCATACGAACAGCAACATCACTATTTTCATAATAACAACTTTCCATTCCCATAAAATCAGATACAATCTCTTCTGTTTGACCCTTCAAAACAGCATCATCAAATCCATTTTTATATTCTTTAAAACGATTTTGACTCTCTCT
>Ga0247609_10005555_pt1 | contig 12362 bp, 4 predicted proteins | sample 172DNAGHGlowgp2_FD_193487 | JGI IMG/M metagenome (GOLD analysis project Ga0247609, IMG submission 193487) | Sheep rumen microbial communities from Palmerston North, Manawatu-Wanganui, New Zealand - 1728 DNA GHGlow gp2 | ecosystem: Host-associated > Mammals > Digestive system > Stomach > Rumen ... | reverse complement strand
GAAAACGTTGATACCGTATGGGTACACCACGACAAGGAATTGACAAACGGTGTCATCAGATTCCCCGCATCCTACAAGAATCTGAGATATGCTTATCCGACCATCACGATTACCGCGCTCAGGAACACTAAAACCCGACAGTTGGGGTACGTTTCCTACTTCGGTATCGACCGCGTCATCTTAAGAGCTAAGAAGGATTAAGCCGGAATGATTATGAACCCATAAACAAGTCTGAAATCATGAGTAAGAAATTCCATAAATCATTTTCTGAAAAGGCTCTTCGTGCCATGCTGTGCCTGCTGTTCGTAGGGGCTGTAGTTCCTGCCGGCGCACAGGACGAGGTGACGGAGCAGGATTCCACCGAGACGGAAGCCCCGGCTCGCCGTAGGATTGCCAAAAAGCAGGAGAAGCAATATAAGATGCAGACCATCAGCGGTACCATCAGGGACAATGCCACCGGTGAGCCGTTGGAGGGTGTGCGTGTGCAGGCGCTGCAATTGCCGAGATATTCTGCACTGACCGATGAGAAAGGTAATTATACCCTGGAGATTCCCGTCTTCAGCCATGCGCTGATTGTCGAGGCTCCGGGCTATAACCTGTTGCAGATGTCAGTAACCGAAGGCGAAGGCAATGACGCCAAGCTCCTCAGCGACAAACTGAGCAAGTTCTACACCGACGGAACAACCATCATTGCCCAGCGCACCATCGAGCTGGACGAGACCAGTTCCATCAGCGTGGAAACAGATATGCAGAACCGTCTGGCCGGTGATATACATTCTGTCAACCGCAGTGCCATCCCCGGACAGGGTGCATACTTCACCATTCGTGGTATCAACTCCTTGAATGCCAATGCGCAGCCGTTGTTCATCATCGACGGCAACATGGTGGATTTGGAAGAAGACCGCACCAGCCTCCACGAAGGATTCTACAACAACTTGCTGGCAGGCCTGGATCCTGAAGATGTAGCCAGCATCCAGGTGATTAAGAATGCCACTGCCCTCTACGGTGCCAAGGGTGCCAACGGCGTGGTCATCATTAACACCAAACGCGGACACAGTCAGGCTACCAAGATTAATGCCCGTGTCTATGGAGGCGTGGAACTCATTCCCAGCCACCTCAAGGTGATGGACGGCACGGCATATCGCCGCTATCTGGGCGAGTTGGCCGGCACCATCAAGGAGGTCAAGGATTCCAAGAACCAGAGTCTGAACAAATTTGCCTTCCTGAGTGAGGCTCCGCTCAGCGGTAACTACTACTACGATGTGTTCCACAACAACACGGACTGGCAGGAGGATATGTACCGGACGGCATTGACACAGAACTACAAGATCAACGTGCAAGGTGGTGATGATGTCGGTATGTATAGCCTCTCCTTAGGTTACACCAACGGAAAATCGACCCTGAAAGGTACTGACTTCAACCGTCTGAGCCTGCGCTTCAACACAGACATCAAGATGTTCGAGAAGATCACGACCGCCATTGACATCTCCTACAATCAGGTGAACTACAACGTTCTGGATAACGGCTGGAGCGAGAACTATGATATGCAGAATATCGGTTCTACCAATGTGCTGGGTCTGGTGCAGGCTCCTTTCCTCTCCCCCTACGCCTACTATCATGATGAGAATACAGGTAAGCTGGAACTCTCAGGAGAGTATGCCGGTAAATATGCCAGCACAAGCAGCGTGGGACAATGGAAGCAGAATCCCTTCCAGTTTGCCAGCGCCTTTGACCCCGAAATCAATGAGAGCCTGCGCAACCCGTACTGGGTGTTGGAGAACAGCGACGGCAAGAACAAGAACTATGCTGAGCTGTCACAAATCTGCATTAACTTTGCACCGAAATACGAGGTGAACAAGCACCTGACCATCGGCGACCGCATCAGCTTCACCCTGAACCGCAACAACGAGCGCTACTTCCTGCCGAAGAACGGTGCTACGGAGTATGAGCTCACCGACCTGGGTAACATCAACTCGGTCCTCAAGTCGCAGTTCACCAAGGAGACGACCATCAACAATGACTTGCGCATCGAGTGGAAGAATAACTATGGTGCTCACACATTGAATGCCTTCGGAGGCTGGCGCTATAACAACTTCAGTTACAGCTACAGCTACACCCGTGGCTATAACAACGAAAACGATAAGCTGCCTCGCATCAAGAGAAGTATGCAGTACATCAACTACGGTGGCACGAAGGACAACTGGATTGACATGGCATACTACGCCAACCTGGACTATAACTATGCCAACCGCTACTTCCTGCAAGTGACGGCCTCCGCACAGGCCAGCAGCCGCTTCGGCAAAGAGACGAAGGACGGCTTCAAGCTGGGCGGCGTGAGCTGGGGCTTCTTCCCGAGCATACAGTTCGGCTGGCTCATCAGCAGCGAGCCCTGGTTCAGGAAGTCCAACACCATCAATTACCTGAAGTTCACTGCCGGTTGGGACAAGAGTGGTAACGACGCCATCGACTACTACGCCTCACGCACCTATTGGGAGAGCCAGCAGTTCACCCAGAACACGGTGGGCCTGGTGCTGAAGAACATCGAGAACAGCAGCATCCAATGGGAGACCACCAGCCGCTGGAACTTCGGACTTGAAGGCTCATTCTTCGACAATCGCGTCACCGCCGGAATCGACCTGTTCTGGAGCAAGACTGACAACCTGCTCACCATGAAGGGTATCGACTACATCTCCGGTCTGAGTAAGAACTGGAGCAACGACGGACAGCTGAAGAACCACGGTTATGAGATGCACTTCAATGCAGCCCTCCTCGACACCAGATACTGGAAATGGGAAGTCGGCGCCAGCGTGGGTCACTACATCAACGAGATCACCAAGCTGCCTGACAGCGACCAAGTGAACGGCATGAACGGTTTCACCACCAGCGTCTATGGTAAGGACAACGTGCTGACAGCCGTCGGCTACGCGGCTGGCGTCTTCTACGGCTGGCAGACCAACGGCATCCTCCGCAGCGATGCTGAAGCCCGCACGGCCGGCGCTATGGGCTACCTGAAATATCCTACTGGCTTGAACGATGCAGCCAATGCCTATCGTAACTTCCAGGCCGGCGATGTCCGCTTTGTAGATCAGAACAAGGACGGCATCATTGATGGCCGCGACAAGGTGGTCATCGGCGACCCCAACCCCGACATCTATGGTAATATCTTCACCTCGCTGACCTGGAAGAACCTGCGCCTGGATGCTAACTTCAAGTACTCGCTGGGCAACGACATCTACAACTACCAGCGCTCCATCCTTGAAGGGGGCAACACCACCTACAACCAGACCACGGCCATGCAGAACCGCTGGACACACGAGGGTCATGACGCAGCACTCCCGAAGGTCTGCTACACAGACAGCGAAGACTGGCGCAACAACGAGCGTATGTCTGACCGCTGGATTGAAGACGGCAGCTACCTGAAACTGAAGAATGTAAGACTCACCTACACCTTCCCCTTCCGCAACGAATTCATTCAGGGACTGAAGGTTTGGGGCGAAGCCAACAACGTATTCGTTGTCACCAAATACTTGGGAACCGATCCCGAAATGTCATCCCGCAACAGCGTCCTGTATCAGGGCATAGACACGGGTATTCTCACGAACGGACGAAGCTTCAACTTAGGTGTTACCATCAACCTCTAATTCGAAATCATGATGAAAAAGATTATTTATATTCTCCTTCTCGCAGTCGTAACGAGCTTCACCTTCTCGTCCTGCGAAGACATGCTGACGGGTGAGATGGACCGCAATGTCGAAGCCGATGAGCTGGCATCTGATACCCTCTATGCCTATTGGGGTATTCTCCGCGGACTGCAAAACATTGCTGAGCGCTACGTCATTCTGGGCGAATGTCGTGGTGACCTGGTGGATGGCACTGAGTTCATTCAGGATTCCATCAACGCCATCCTGAACTTCGATGCGAATGCCACAGACAAGTCAGATGCTTACCACAGGATCTCCGACTACTACAGCGTCATCAACTCCTGCAACACCTATCTGGCAAACTGCGACCTCAATCGCATCAATGCCCAGGGCAAGAGCCTCATGATAAAAGAATATGCCCAAATCGCATCGATTCGCGCATGGGTATATTTGCAGCTGGTGCTGACATACGGTCGCGTACCCTACTTTGAGCAGCCCATGCTTTCCACAGCTGCCATGGACGACTTCCGTAGCGCACCGTCCTACGTAGATGCCAATTCACTGGCATCATCTGGAGTTGTTCAGCTGTTGGAGTCCGTGCGTTCCGTACAGGCGCCATACAGCGAGGTCAACAGCGGTAACTACATTACTGCCAATGCCTCCACCTGCATCTTTCCGCAGAACCTGGTGCTGGCTGATATCTACCTGCTGGGAAGCCAATATACACAGGCAGCACAACGCTATTATGACTATCTCAACACCGAAAAAGGCGGAGCGCTGAGTCAGTTCTATGGTACTGGCAACAGCTATAATGTTTATAACATCCTGCTCAAGAACCAGGGCACGAACCAATACTTTGACTTCGGGAATTATATCTATCTCTTCAGGTCCGGGAACAGTTCTGTATCCAGCATGAACGAGGTGGTGACGGTCATCCCCAGTTCCAACAACAAACTGTACGGACGCGTGCTGAACGACATCAACCGTTTGTTCGGCTTTGATGCTACGCTCTCCATGAGAACCACCGGTGACGATGACAAAGCCACCACAAGCGCTTCCGTGTCACTGAAGCGCAACTATGAGCACCAGCTCGGTTGCTCTCAGGCTTATGAGACATTGTGCAAGGACCAGGACTATGAGACTTATGTCGGCCCCGATGCCAACAACGCTGTTTGCATGGTCCAGGATAAGGCCGGTGATGCCCGCTTCTATGCCGTGACATCCGACTTCACAGATACTGAAACGGGTGCTGTTGATCCTATCAAGTTTGTGATGAAGCAGAATCCGGGCGGCTCTTTCACATTGCCCTACCCCATTATCTACAGAAAGGGAAATATCTGGTTACGCTTTGCAGCAGCCCTGAACGGTGCCGGCTTCCCTGGCTATGCCTTTGCCATCTTGCGTCATGGCCTTTGCGGCAATCCGGATTGGTTACCGACAGAAGAGGAAGACTATCCTGCTGCCAGGAAGCCCTATACCTATGCTGGCATAACCGTGCAAGTACCAGCCTGCGAGTATTGGGACGACGATGAAACCGTTGAGGAAGAAAAGGTCGTGTACGACAACATCATTACATTCATGTATCATATATGTCAACGTGCCATCAATGAAGGATTTCCCCTTGAGCTTGAGCCCACTGATTATGATGATTTCTTTACGACCTTTATCAATGGAGCAACAGATCCTGACACATACCCGACAGAAGCTGATTTTGTAGGCTCAATAGAAATGTATTACCAAGACCTCCTGTCAACTGACGACTGCCTGCACTCAAAAATTACAGAATATGCTGAAGAAATGAATTTAGCGACAACGAATGTTGTTTGTAATTATATCTCTAAATCAGAAATGAAGGCAGCTCAATCGAAGCCATTCCTCAACTTCACGACCCGCTATATGCAGGGCTCGAATGACTACCAGTATTTCAACACCTACTGGGGGCCCACGGAGTATTCGACCTTGAACACCCAAAGATGGACCATTAATGACAGCTATACGTCCATGGGTATTCACGCACGCGGCTGTGGTCTGGTGAGGATTCATGAGCTACCCAAGGTCACTGGTACAGAAGGCGGCACCACCTACAACTTCGTCAACCAGATCAACAAGATGCTGAACAAGTACGAAGGCGATGCCACCGGAATGACCGAGGATGAAATCTTCAGCACGAACGCAGCCGACCGTCAGAAGGTGCGGATTGCCATTGCCGACCTCATTCAGGAGGAGATGGCACTGGAGACCTGCTTCGAGGGCAACCGCTTCTTCGACCTGCTCTGCTACAGCCGCTTCCTGAACGGCATGGGCAAGCAAGGTACTGATCGCGTGGCAAGGATGATTGCCAGCCGAAACGGTACGCTCAACGGAGCACTCTACTCACGCCTGCAGAACCAGAACAACTGGTATCTTCCCTGCCCCTAAAGGTTTCGCCATAAAGTCCTAAGGCTTTTTAGCAAAACCCTTAAGGGTTATTCCCCAAAGGCCTATATCTTTCACGCCAAAGATATAGGCCTTTTTCGTGCACGGCTGTACATTAACAAAGTTTTAAGCGAAATGTTTGGCGCGAGAAGCATATTTCCGTATCTTCGCAGCAAATTTTATATTTCTAACACTCTTCAACAAATGAAACACTCATTCTTCGTCCTGTGTGTTGCGATGGCATCGCAACTCCTCCCCTCGCCCGTGGCTGCCCAGAACCAGAAAGAGCCATGGCTGAATCCTAACATCACCCGTGTGAACACCGAGGCTCCACGTGCCAGTTTCTTCGCCTATGAGACAGCTGCCAAGGCTGCGAAGAACGACAAGACACAATCCGAGCGCTACCTGTCCTTGGAAGGCAAATGGAAATTCCATTTTGCACTCAATCACAACGAAGCGCCCGCAGACTTCTTCTCTCTGAAGTTCGATGATTCTAAATGGACGGAGTTCCCCGTGCCCGGACTCTTCGAGACCAACGGCTACGGTGACATGATATACAAGAACGTAGGTTATTCATGGGATACGCAGTTCAACAGCAATCCCCCCTATGTGGAAGAGCGTAACAACTACACCGGCAGCTACCGTAAGAGCTTCCTCATTCCTGCCGCATGGAAAGGACAGGACATCTACCTCCACGTAGGTTCTGCCACCTCAAACCTCGAAGTATGGGTCAACGGCAAGCACGTGGGCTACAGCGAGGACTCCAAGATGGAAGCTGAGTTCAACCTCACCAAGTACCTGACCCCCGGCAAGGAGAACCTGATTGCCATGCAGGTGATGCGCTGGTGCGACGGCTCCTATCTTGAGGACCAGGACTTCTGGCGCTTCACCGGCATTGCGCGTGAGGTCTATCTCTATGCACGTCCGAAAGCGCATATCCAGGACATCTTCGTCCATCAGGATCTCGTGAACGGCTATAAGGATGGACAACTCTCTGTTGACATCACCGCTCCAACGGCCAAGGGCTACACTGTCGAAGCCACCCTTACCGACCCCGCTGGGAAAAAGGTTGGCAACGCTGAAATAACTCTCAACTCTCAACTCTCAACTCTCAACTTAACAATCCCTAACGCCCAAGCCTGGAGCGCAGAACTCCCGAACCTCTATACCCTCGCCATCGCCCTCAAAGACAAGAAGGGCAACCTCATCGAGGCTACGACCCAGCGCGTGGGCTTCCGCAATATCAAGATTGAAGGTGGCCAAGTGCTTGTCAACGGCCAGCCCATCCTCATCAAAGGCGCTGACCGTCATGAACTGGACCCCGACGGCGGCTACGTCGTCAGCATCGAGCGCATGATTGAGGACATCAAGATCATGAAACAGCTGAACATGAACGGCGTGCGCACCTGCCACTACAGCGACGACCCACGCTGGTATGACCTTTGCGATGAATACGGTCTCTATGTCGTTGCCGAGACAAACATCGAGAGCCACGGCATGGGCTATGGCGACAAGACCCTCGCCAAGAATCCCATCTTCAACAAAGCACACATTGAGCGCAATCAGCACAACGTACAGGTGCAGAAGAACCACCCAAGCGTCATTTTCTGGAGTCTCGGCAACGAAGCCGGTTACGGCAAGAACTTCGAAGATGCTTACGATGCCGTGAAGGCCATCGACCAGAGCCGCCCAGTACAGTATGAGCAAGCCGGTCAGAACGGAAAGACCGACATCTTCTGCCCCATGTACTACGGCTATGGCAACTGTGAGAAATATGCTCAAGGCGATAATCCCCGTCCCCTCATCCAGTGCGAATATGCTCACGCGATGGGCAACAGCATGGGCGGCTTCAACGAATACTGGCGCATCATCCGCAAGTATCCCAAGTATCAGGGCGGTTTCATCTGGGATTTTGTCGATCAAGGCATGCGCAGCAAGAGCCGCGTGACAGGCAAGGAAATCATGGCCTACGGCGGCGACTTCGGCCGCTATCCCGCCTCCGATCATAACTTCAACTGCAATGGTGTCATTGCTGCTGACCGTCGCCTGCATCCCCACGCCTATGAGGTGCAGTACTACTATCAGGACATCTGGGCTACCATTCCCGAAGGCAAGACCCTTCTCGACGGTGAAATTGAATTCTACAATGAATACTTCTTCCGCACCACCGACGACGTAGAAGTAGCAGCTACTCTGAAAACCTATGATGGAACAAAGTTCCAGGAAACACCTGGTCCCTCAACCTTCCCCTTGATTCTGAAGCCCCAGCAGCGTGAAAGCATACAGATTCCCGAATCCCTGCTTGCAAACCTCAAGAGCATTGCAATTGCAGCTGAATACAAGTGGGCTGCCTTGGATCTGCAGTTCCGCCTCACCCGCGACCGCGGCTTACTCAAGCAAGGCGATGTCATTGCCAAGGCTCAGTTTGAGTTGAAGCCCTATTCATTCCCGGATGTCAGTGCCGTCATGGCAGCTGCCAAACCCGCCCCCGCTGTTGACAAGAAGGGCAAAGCACTGGCTCAGCAGCCCGAGGCAGTGACGAAGGACGAAGCTAAGGCATGGCTCACCCTCTCTGCCAATGGCACCAGCGTGACCTGGAACAAGAGGACCGGCAACATCGATTACTTTGACGTCAACGGCAAGGCTGTGCTTGAAGACCGCAAGAGCGTAGAGCCCAGTTTCTGGCGCGCGCCCACCGACAACGACTACGGCGCCAATATGCCGAACAGTTTCTCTGCATGGAAGAATCCCTATTGGAAAAAGAAGAGCATGGAATGCACCCAGCTCGACAACCAAAGCAAATCGGTCATCGTGGAGTACCACTGCGATGCCGTAGATGCCGATCTCATTATGACCTACGTTCTCACTCCTAAAGGCGAACTCATCGTTTCTGAAAACCTGAAGGCAGGCGACCACAAAGACTGGCAGATGTACGCCATGGGCATGACCTGGCGCCTGAACAAGGCATACAGCACCGTGCGCTATATCGGACGCGGCCCCGTGGAGAACTACTGCGACCGCAAGGACAACACCTTCATCGGTATTTATGGCGGCGAGGTCAGCAAGCAGTATTGGGACGGCTACGTACGCCCGCAGGAAAGCGGCAACCACTGCGACGTCATCTGGTGGCGCATGGAAGCAGCCGACCATCCCGACATCTATTTCGAGGCTTGCGGCCCCATGGAGGTATCGGCACTTCCCTATGAAATCAGCGACCTTGACGACGGCTTCAACAAGAACGGTCAGCAAAGCCATAGCGGCGACCTCGTAGAACGTAACTACACGGTTGTTCAGCTCCGTGCTTTCCAGATGGGTCTCGGCTGTGTTACCAGCTGGGGTGCATGGCCACTGAATCAGTACATTCCTAAGTACAAAGACCACACCTTTACGTATATCGTCAAGCCTGGTAAGTAAAAGGCCCCTCCATCCCCAAGACTCTCCCCCCGCCCTCCCTAAGGGAGGAAGTAGTCACCTACAAAGATATACAAATCTATGAAAAGTAAACAAACTGCAAAAGATACCGCTCCCTCCCTGATAGGGAGGGCGGGGGAAGAGTCTGCTCTTTGGTGGATTTTCCTCCCCCTAATCATCCTCATAGCCGGCATCTTCCTTGCACAGGATAAGGAGTTCCTCCTACGTGCACAAGAACTGAACCTTTGGCTGCCTACCGGGCTCTATTGGAAGACCCTGATGCAGTACCCGGGTGGGGCTGTCTCCTGGTGTGCCACTTATCTGACGCAGTATTTCTACCATCCTTGGCTCGGAGTCTCTATCCTTTGCGCGCTGTGGCTCATCATCTGCGGGCTTCTCGTATGGGTTTATCGCCTGAAAGGTCCCTGGATTCTGCTGACTCTTCTGGTGCCTGCAGCGCTCATGGCCTGCTTCGTTCAGACAGGTTATTGGATATTTTATCAGAAACTGCCCGGCCACCTCTTCGTGCCTACCGTCGGCGTGTTCTTTGCCGTCCTATGCTTGGTCGTCCAGCGCCTTTTTGACAGCTTCCTGCCCATCAAAGCAGCCCGCTGGGCTCGCCTTTTTTGGATTGCTCTCGTCAGCATCGTCGGCTATCCCTTCTTCGGGGTTTGGGCATTAGGGGCAACAGGACTACTGCTCACCATACCCTCTCAAGACATCCTCTCATCAAAACATTTTACCCCCTCCCTGATAGGAAGGGCTGTGGGAAAGTTCGTCTTTGCACTCATCCTCATTGCTGCTGTCCCTCAGATCTACTACCAGCAGCTCTTTGAGATGACAGAGCGCACTTTCGTGTATGCAGCAGCCCTACCCTCGTTCCGTTTCAGCGCTGACAGCTTCGAGCAGTATCGTCTGCCTTACTACGCCATCATCGTGGCTTTTCTTCTCATTGCTGTAGCAGGCGTTCTGACCAACAGATTAGCCTCTCAAGACACGTACCCGGCAGCCTCACGGAAGGGCTTCTGGGGTAAGACAGTTCTCTGCGTTGTTCTCCTCGTGGCTGCCTGCATCGGCGTGAATGCTGCATGGTATCGCGACACGAATTTCCAGAAAGAGCTGTCCATGAACCGTGCTATCGAGGAACTAGACTGGGAGCGCGTGCTCACGATTGCCCGCGATGGCAGCAGCAACGTGAAGCCCACCCGTCAGATTGTCATGTACAAGAACCTCGCGCTCTTCCGTCTGGGCCGTGCCGGTGATGAGATGTTCTTCTACCCAGAAGGAGCCTTGCAGCAAAACGCACCCTGGAAGGTGCGGATGACACAGATTGGCGGCAAGCTCATCTATTATCACTACGGCAAGGAGAATTTCTGCTACCGTTGGTGTATGGAGGACGGTGTGGAATTCGGCTGGAAAGCCGAGACGCTGAAGTTCATGGCTCGCACAAGCATCCTCAACCACGAATGGACAGTGGCGAGAAAATACCTTGATTTGCTCAAGAAAACAACTTTCCATCGCACATGGGCTGAACGCTATGAGAAGTATCTTGAAACACCGGATGCCTTCGACCTCGATAAGCTGGAAGCTTCTGCTAAGGCAGGAAAGCCTCTCCTCGATGAGGAAGGAATGAAGGAGTTCGCCCCCATCATGCACATGATGACCTATCCCGATCGCCTCGACGGCGACAACACGCTAGTAGAAATGTATCTCCTGCAGACCTTCGCAAAAGGCAATGGCGATGACCCGCTCTTCCAGGAGATGACGCTCATCTGCGCCCTCATCATGAAGGACATCGACCTTTTCTGGCCTCGCTTCATGAAGTTTGCTACGATGCACCCCGACATTCACATGCCCCTTCACTATCAGGAAGCCGCCTATCTCTACGGTCACCTCGAGAACAAGGTCGATATCAGTCACATGCCCTTCGACCCCATAGTCCGCGAGACCTACGATCGTTTCATGCGCTTCAACGAGCAGTGCGGACCCATGACTGACGAGCAGAAGGCCGTTGCCTTCTACCCGCAGTTCGGCAACACGTTCTACTACTTCTATTTCCTTGTCAGGAATCAAAAGACGAATTAAGATGAAGAGTTTTATCAATCATTTAATAAAAAGAATTTCATTTGGTCTAAAACATACAACTCCCTCCCTTATAGGGAGGGCGGGGGGAGAGTCCATTCTACTGTCTCTCATTCTTATAGCCTGCTCCTCCCCATCCGTCCCTGAGCAATTCAACGAGAGCGAGACTCTCCCCACGATTTACCCCGACTACATCGGCGTCACCGTGCCTGTGAACATTGCTCCGCTTCATTTCCATATAGACCACGACGGGGCAACCACCGATTTCGCCACCCGTTTCTCCGCAGGCTCAGAGCAATGGGTCATAGGCGGCGAGGACGTATGTCCTGGCCTCAAGCGTTGGCAGAAGATGATTTCCGCCGCCCTTTCTGCAGATGGGAAGATTGGCGTGGAGGTGTTCGAGGAACGGCCCGAGGGCTGGCAAAGGAGAAAGCCTTTTACCATCACTGTCAGCAAGGACAGTATCGATCCCTATATCTCCTATCGTCTCATCTCACCGTCATACGTGACCTATGAGGATCTGACGCTGAACCAGCGTTGCCTGGAGAACTTTGAAGAGAGCCTCATCTACGGCAACATGATTAACAGCGACGAGGAGAACGGCCAGTGCATCAACTGTCACCACGCCCAATGGTACAACCCTGAGCGCGTGCAGTTCCATGTCCGTCAGTATCTCGGCGGCACTGTCATCGCCTACGACGGCAAGGTTCAGAAAATCAACCTCAAGACCGACAGCACCATCAGCGCAGGTGTCTATCCCACCTGGCATCCCGTCAAGCCGTGGATTGTCTATTCCACCAATCACACCGGCCA
>Ga0247609_10005554_pt1 | contig 12363 bp, 23 predicted proteins | sample 172DNAGHGlowgp2_FD_193487 | JGI IMG/M metagenome (GOLD analysis project Ga0247609, IMG submission 193487) | Sheep rumen microbial communities from Palmerston North, Manawatu-Wanganui, New Zealand - 1728 DNA GHGlow gp2 | ecosystem: Host-associated > Mammals > Digestive system > Stomach > Rumen ... | reverse complement strand
TTTCATAACATTGGCTCGGTATTGGCATATGATGTAATGAAGTGATGTCCCGCAAGGCATTTCCTCCAACATTCCACTTAGCTTTCACCGAATTAGGGAGGTTCTACATCCAAGGTTTCCCTTGGTGCAACCCATTGCTTTATTGCAAAGAGTCCCTCGTGTCTACCTTTCCACCATTGGGGCAACAACTATTATTCCTTCACTAGAGAAGGAATAAAGACGCACCTGTCATGAATAATCTGGTCATCACACTCATTAATCAAAGCTTCTAGAGGTGTAATAGAGCTTTTCATTTCCTCCAACATGTCTTTAAGAGCTTTCTTATAGAAGGAATAGTAATGGATTTCGGCCCTCGCTGCAGCAATCTTCATACCCACAGCTGCATTAAACTTGTCTTCAGGAGCGCACTTAGCAACTCCCTTTCCAACAAAACTGATTCCAGGATGAGTATGTCCATCTTTAGTCCTTCTGTAGAGTGTTGTTCGTATGTAACAAACTACAACTCCTTCATGGATTGAGTAGGTTTCTTCGTAAGTTCTAATAAAGAACCTTTCTGTTTTCCTACATTTTTTTGAATACAATGACATTTGTTTTTTATTTAATTAATTAAACATTTGAAACTTAAGAATCCTCCTCATCTTCTTCATAGCCCATTTGTATCATTCCTCCATCATATATCATCAGGATAGCTCCCAAAAAGGCCATGCTACAAATGAATCCTGCTAGAGCAAATAGTACTACTATTACTGCTCCAATTGCACTCAGTAAATCTAACAATTCCATAATTAGTTATTAATAAGATTTTTAAGTTTGTCTTTAAGAATTAATAATTCAGACCTGTGACAGAACTGTCCCTTTTGAGGACTGACATATCTTTCCACGGCATCCACGAGGTCGGAAGCGGCGTTAGCGAGTTCGAGTACTTCGGCAAAATATTGTCTTATATCAACTTCTTCCCAGTTCATTTCTTTTCTCCTTGATTTCTTTTATCCATTTATCTATGTATTCTCGATCGGAGATTGTCGTAAATCTGACAAATGTTTTTTATATCTTCTTTTGTCATATTAAATTAAATTTTCAAGACAATACTTTATTGCTGCTTCACAGGCAAACTCATAAGTGTAGCTATTGGATTCCTGTTGTGTAAGACCATTATCAATATTGTTAGTCCAATCCTGCTTCCTGACGACCACATAATGCCATCCTTTTTCCGTAGCAAAATCCTTATCAATCATAATGTAGATATCATGCACTTCTCTCAGCCACTTCATTGCCATCTGAAGGGTTGGTGCAGAATAAGAACCTTTTACTCTGCCTACTTGAATATTATTAAGTCTTATACCACTTTGTATAAGCGTACCATCAGGATTATAAAGAGCAAAACATCCTTCATCAAACCCATTCTCCTTCAGGAGTTTAGCTGTTTCAAAAGAAATGTAATCCTCGGTAATCATATACTTTCCATGTTTTGTACAAATTCATACACAATTTTCAAAGTGTCATATTCCATCTTTGAAAGTCTTCTATGTAAATCGCAACCGGGTAAATAATTGCCTTGATTGTCTATAATGCCTTCGCTATAAGCAAGAGCATGAGCAATGTTCATTTCTTTACGAAGCATTGTTTCTAACTCTTCTTTACAAATAAAAGTCATATCTATTCAGTTTTATACATGTCCTTTGGTGCTTTAAGAGCGAGACCTTTTTCAATTAAACCTCGGAAATCAAAGTAATGAGCGAGAAGCCAATCAATAACCGCAGGGAAATCTTCCACATAAACAAACATAATGGATTCACCTTCACTATTGAGTGTGGCCCCAAGCATGTGCCTATATGTGTACTTTTCTTCCTTAGTCATAGAAGACATCGGACGAAGATATGGCTTAATATCCTCAATCTTATACTCACCGAGCATATATTCACTATTGTCAAATTCGAGGCAATAAACTTTATAAGGGGATACATATAAAAGCATCTTAGCCTGTCCAAGTCTATCACACTTCATACCATAAGGTAATCTTGCACAAAGGTCTTTTAAAAGAAGTTGCTTTTCTTCTTGTTTCATAATGATTCGATTTTGTCAATTACTGTTTGATATGCCTTTTCTATTGGTTCAGCCTCTTTGCAAATCCGTTTCATATTCTTTGCCCACTCCAGTAACTTTTCTCTTAGCTTTTCCTGTCCTGCAAAATAAGCATGATCTTCTGCTGAATTAATCATTTCATCAACTATGTCCTTACGAATGTATTCCACATCAGAATCAAGTTGTTTATCCTTAAACCAAAAAGGTTCTGGATGTTTTCTTATGAGATAAATTTTATCAGGTGCTTTCATTTCTTGTATCCAAGTCCTTTTACGAATCCATCCAAAAATGCGTTGTATACCATCCGCTCCGCATCTCCTCGGAAATCCTTTTGTTCAAGCACTGCCTTCTCCTTTTCCCATTCCGCTATGATCTGGGTGGAGTCGGGCATTTGCTGCTCCTGCTGGAGAGAGTCAATGATGCCAAGTAAATCGGAACACATCTTTCTCTTTCCCTGATAAAACATTGATAATTCTTCATCATCTACTTCAAACTCTTTTTCATATTTGGCATAACGTGCCATCAGACTATCAACCTGCTTATATAGTTTTTCTGCATCAATGTTTTTAATGTGTTGCATCCACTCTTCCACAGTATGACAATCCGGCTGCTCCTGGTATTTCATACCCAACTTTATTTAATAGTTCTTCAAATGCCTCGGAATAGTCAAACGGATTTATGCTCACCTTTCCGAAAGCCAGTTTTATTGCACCAACAACCAAATCCTTGCGAAGATATTCAGTTTGGCACTCACCTTTCTTCTCAAGGCAATAGGATTCAAGATGTGTATTCTTATTAAATCCAGCATAGATTCTGTCTGGTTCTGCGTCAATGTATTTCATATTACGGTTTTTTTGTAATGTCAAGGATAGCATTTTCAACCATTTGTTCAATATCTTGGTCCTTATTCAGGTATAAATCCCATACAACCTTTCTTGCGGCGGACCTAATGGCATTTTCTACTGTTTCTTTGACGTGATCTTTGATTTCGTTTTTGACTTCTTCCTGGAACTTTTTGTTAAACATTAAATCTTCTTTAATGTCACGCAGAGCATCTTCCACAACAGTTCCATATTGAGACATTATCTCCATTGCTGCCGCCATATATTTCTGTGGCGGGATGGACATCGTTACTTGAATATTTGCTACTGGTTCATTCATAATTATAACTTTTTAAGGTCGTTGTAAAGTGACTCAAGAGCCTCAAAGTGTGTTCTCGAAACTTCTTCATAGAGCGGAGAAAGCTTATTGCTGTATTGTGATATGGCATCATTAAGTGCACAGTATAAGGCTTTCATCTGTTCATCACTAGGTTTCCACATCTCCTGCTCAAGAGAGTCAATAATTTCGTAAAGCTTTTCCTCATAGCTTTCCGTTGTTGTATAGTAATTGGAGAGGTTTCGTCTTTCTATCTCATATTTCAGTCTTCCTGAGTCAATGTATTTCATATCAACTTGTTTTTATCTACACAAAATAATTCGCAAGTTTGGCCTTTTCTCCATACAGCCGTGTGACAACCGTTGAAATAAGCGCAAAAGAAACAACCATCCTTTCTTTCAGTTATTTTATTATGTCCTTCAACCTGCTCTTTCACATAGTCTGGGTCATTATCTGTTAAAGTGGTATAATATGCCATATCGTAATTAAGTTAAAAGGGTACGAGCTGGTGTCTATCAGATTTAAGTACTTCGCCCTCCCTCTTTCCATACCCTATGGTTTTACATCAGTTTCTTGTTAACAATCTGGATCAAAATGTTGGTAATACTCTGGCTCTTCTTTCACTCCTAATTTCTTGAGGTCAGCGTAAAGATCGGTAAGGAAGTCTGCCATATCATCACAATAGTCTTTCCTCAATGCCGCAACAATAGAAAAGAGTCTATCCATCTGCTCCTCGCTGGGTTTCCAATGAGGCTTTAGGGATTTGAGCCAATTCTTAACTTCTATGGGCATTGTATCATATAATTGCTGCTTTTCTTTCTCGGTTGCGGCATAATATGGTCCAGAACCAGGAGTCCAATCTCCATAAGCGGTTCCATCTATATCGGTAATTCCCCATTTGCATCTTGGATATATACCAGAATCAAAAGAAGATACAAGCATTATTCCCTTCTTTCCATTTCTGAAATAGGTAATAGTATCTCCAACTTTTATTTCTTTTGTATTTAGAGAACGCCTATTCTTTTCATCCTCCTCGCTCCACTCATTTGAATAGAGTTTTTCCGCGGCCTCGTTCCTCTTTTTAAGATCTGACGAGATAGATTTGAGCCAAATTTCTTCTTGCGCCATAGCATCAAGCATTTTATTCGCAATAGACTCTTCTTTGGTCCTCATAATCACCCCTTCATAATCTGTATATCTTCGAACAACACGAGCATACATTTCATCATCCTCCTCGCTCCACTGCTGTGGGATAGAAACATCTTTGATAAAGTTAGCAAGGGCATCTTCTTTCGTGTCACCAAAGCCAACAACACCAGCCTGGATATTGTCACCCTTGAGAATGCACCATTGATTTCCATCCAAATATGGTATAGCTATTCCTGCTTTGGAGCAAATGTCATCAATAAATCCTTGCTTCTGTGGACGAAATGATTGTAGCCATCTGATAACACTTGACTTATTGATACCGTGGGAAGCCATAAGGTTTGGATGTGAACGTAGAAGTTCAAGGGCTGCGTTACACATTAGAATGTCACTTTCGCTCCATTCTGCTGGCTTCTGCTCTTTCTCCATAGGTTCAGGAGCACTACACTCCTTAAAATACTTTTCGGGTTCTTTTATCACAAAGCCCTTTACAATTCCGTCCTTTTCACACTGGAATCTTTCTCCCTCCTTAACTGTCAAGTGGTCAGCACGGGCACAAAATGCACGATGACAGATATACCATTTACCAGTTTTTAATTCAAGGTGAGGCTTCTGCTCTTTCTGCACAATTCCACCACAATTAGTGGCACGGCAACAACTGAATTTAGAACGGATTATATCCAATAGTGCCCTTTCCGCAGGTGTAAGCGCCTTATTTGTAGTTACGGCTTTATTGAAAAGAGCCACATCAGTTTCGGTAGGCTTCCAATAATGTTTCTGCTCTTTCTGCTTTTCGAGGTAGGCAATCCACTCTGATGGCCTTTTGGCTTGATGGAAATCGTGACGAGTCATACCCCTATCTTCGGACCATTGAATAAACTCAATTATCTCCTTTCTTATCCTCTCGTCCTCGCTATCCTTGAGTTCTGGGATAAGGGTTTCAAGGGCGACCCGTAACTGGGTGAATGATGCATCCGGCCAGTTCTTACGGATTATTTCTATTGCTTCTTCCTTATTCATATTTATTTGTTTTTAATTAACAATATTTATATATTAAAATAAAAAATAAAGGGAGGATATAAATCCTCCCTTTAACTTAAAAGAATAAATGTAAACTAATAAGATATGAATATGCGCAACTACTAACTAATACCATCCATGTCAACAAATGTTTTTCAGGAAAATTTATTAGTTTACATTTATTCTTATTTTATTTTGTTCTTATAAATCAGCGCATTTGATGAATGCAAAGATATAAAATGGTAGCTAACTTTGCAAAAATTAGCTACGTTTTTTATTCAGCAAGGATTGAGAAAATAGACTCAAGTACCCTCTTTAGTTTATCGGCACTAATGGTGATACCTCCTACTTCCTTGCCTCTTGGAACAACCTTTACTGCAGGATTGATTTTACTTCTATCTCCAAGAACAAACGCTGCTTTCTTGGGGTCTTCAACCATTTTAGGACGAAGATATCCGTAATATCTATTACGAATACTTGGTTCTGTCCTATGCAGTTCAGTGCTTAATCTTGCAAAGCAATAAGAGATATTCTCTGAGTTCTGAGAGACTTCTTTGATAATCTTATTATCTTCTCTCTTTGTGAATTTCTTTTGAGAAGTAGCCATTAGTCATCAATGATTTGATAGGTGAAGCCTGTGCCTCCAAAATGAAGAGAGGTACGAGTGAGGTGGATCATAAGGCGTTGCTCTTCACTCATCTTCTTCCATTCTTTGGTGTTCTTGAACCATTCTGGACAAGCAGAAGAAATGAAATAATCATATGCATCTTTGCACATGGTTATTTTGCGAGTAGCAGTAGAGGCAATAGTGGGGATAAATTTATATTTACCCCTTTTAATTACTTTGTCCCCATCTTTATTCTTGAATTTCTGATTAGGGAACAAATCTTTCTTAGTCAAGGCGTATTTACGCACTTCAGGCTCTCCACGCAGGAGAGTACCTCCCTCCATATAAATGGTCAGGAGGATTTTAGGTTCGGTATTCATATTGAATAATAGAGTGCAACTAAAAACCAGAAATATCCTCAGCTTAAAGATATCTCTGGTTAGATATTATTTGAGGTCTCCCTCATCAAACTTTGTTATTATTAGATCTGACCTTATAGGAGAACTATCACAGTGAGCACTATAAAGTTCTATGGGAAACGCAGCTTGCTTATAAACCATCGAACTATATAGAGGAATCATCCTCTATATAATTTAGAGACAGACTACTTCTTTTTAGAAGCCAGTTGCATTTGAGTAGATTCCCTTTTATATTTTACAGATTTAAGAGCTTCAAGTCTCTTGATTTGCTCTTCTTTTGAGATAGAAGGACCTGTAAAATGAGTAGGAGATACTATATTTTCCTCATAGTATCCCATTGTTGTGAAGCATCTGTTCATATTATTTGTAATATTTTGCTACAAAATCTGCATAAGATAGATGTTCATAATCAAGAGCTCTTTGCATTCTGTATGCATAGTTCTTGTAGTTCTTGGTGACAATTCCCCATCTAATGAGGATTTTGTCTAATATATTTAATTTAGTCATAGTCTATTGAAACTATCTCTCTTTTTTCTAAATAATTATCGTAAAGGTCTCCCTCCCAAATAGTATCAGGAAGGAATTCTCCATATTTAGAATCTATATAGTCACAAACTTCATCAAGAACCTCATCTACACTTTCCACAAAATTATTTGTGTCTAATATTTGCTGAAAGGCTTGCTCCTCAATTGTTTTTATTTTAGCTTCTTTGTTTTTTAATGACCAACATAAAGCTATGCAGACAATTGATAAAACTGCAATAATCCAATTCTTGATATTGTTCATTTTGTTGGGTAACTAAATAAAAAAAGAAAATATAGTAAGTTAATAAGAAATAGCTGAATAGCGCAGTTAAAACTCTGTTAAGTTTTAACCACTTTATCCCATTACTGGTTTATTCTAAAGACGAGAAGCCTGCCTTTGCTACTGTTTATTACAACTCAATGCGTAGCCCGAGAGTATCTAGTATGATGAATTTTAGTTATGAAATTAACTATGTGTGATTTAAATGCAAGAGCATAATAGTGGAGAGCAAGGCTGGTATGAGATAACCTTGCTCTCCTATCTATTTGCTAATCAGCATTTTACAGTGAGAGATGGGCTCCTAAAGAGCCACATCCTCCCAGCTGTTCTCACCCTGACGGCAGAGCGAGTAATTGCCACTCTCAAGCTGCACAACCTGCAGCTTGTCCTTCTGAGCAGCAATCTCAGACGGAGTGAGTTCTCCCATCTTGGAGGAGAATGCAACAAAGCACCTGTTGCCCTCACCATCAGTGAAGATGGCAGACTTGAAGGTGTCACCCGTCTCCTTGTTGACAAAATTGCCAACCTGCATCTTGCCCTTCATACGAGCAAAAGCAAGGAGAGACCAACTGTTCTTAATGCCGACATTCTTAGCTTCAGCCATAGTTATTTGAGCACCTTTAATGCAATGACCCAACTTTTAGTGTAACACAGGGACTTGAGTAGCCCCAACAGCGATACTAACAATAAGTTGCTCAGACTGTCAACTTGAGCAGACTTTAATAATATGTGCAGGATTTTGTTTATCTCTGCAAGATATAGGTAGTGACTAATTTAGGCTGTATCTATCACAACTAATAATATCCACTCCAGAAGCAGTTAAAAAGAGAAACTGGCTAATTACCAGTCTCTCTCATAATCTGCTCTGCAATCTCCACTCCATTAGGGATGTAATACTTGTATTCCTTGCCAGTCTTGGCAGATACACGCATTACATATGCAGTCCATTTGCCTGCATTATCTCCCTTGGTGTATTGGTGGAGAAAGATGGGATATTCATTACCCTTGGTGTCTTTCCAAGTGTAAGTTGTGGCCACATCTTTGGAGGCAGAAGCCCCACGATTAGACTCAGCAATAAAGGTTTTGCCCTCACGCTTTACATTCTGTGCTTTAGCAGTATTGCATCCCACAACACTTGCAAGGATAATGATTATCCCAATGATAAATTTCTTCATAAGAATATATTCTCTGCAAAATATAGGAAGTGATTAATTTAGGCTGTTAATAAAAACAGTAGCAAGGTACTACTGATTTTCCCCATCTCTGGTGTGGGACAACCCTTCTGCATCAACGACCTGGCCGCTGAACAGAATAAAGAATATCTTATCCATACCAAGATATAGTGAGTGATAGATTCAGGCTGGAAAAAAGAAAATGTGGCTAGAGAGCCACATCTTCCCAGGCATTGCTGCCCTTCTTGCACAGGATGAAGGTGCCAGAGTCCATGCTGGCTACCTGCAGGTCATTCTTCATTGCTGCGATTTCCCGAGGAGTCAGTTCCCCCAGTTTGCTGCTGAAGGAGATGAAGCACCTATCCCCCTTTGCGTCAGTGAGGATACAGGACTTGAAACTGTCGCCTTTGGCATTGACGAATGCGCCGACTTGCATCCGACGGCCTGCAACAAACTGGAGCAGGTCCGTAGTTTTGATAATGTTACTCATACCAAGGTCTAGTGAGAGAACAATTTTGGCTGGAACCAACCGGGGGGACAGCACCCACTTTGAATCAACGGGGTGGGGCTTGCATATATTATATCTCCCTCTCGTCAATACTAAAAAAAATAAAAAAATTAAAATTAAATTTTTTCTCTCTCACGCCAATGCAAAACTCAAAATCAAAAAAAATAAAAAAAATTTTGAAATAAATTATTAACACTCTTGCATTTACCAGAATTTATACTTACCTTTGCAAAAATTAATTATATGAATTTAGTTCTAAATAGAAAATATAAGCTGCCTAAGTATTCAATAGGAAAGCTATATATAAATGGAAAATATTTCTGTGACACTCTTGAAGACACTGATAGAGGATTAACCGCAGGAATGAGTTTGGCCACTATTAATAGTCTGAAGAAAAAGGGAATTACTGCTATTCCTCTGGGCACTTATGAAATTACTCTGAATGTTTATTCACCTAAGTTTGGGGCAAGAAGTCAATATGCTTTTTGTAAAGGGTATCTTCCTAGACTGCTAAAGGTTCCTGGATATGAGGGAGTTTTAATTCACATAGGAAATCGTCCAGAAGACACTGAAGGATGTATACTGGTAGGAAAGAACACTATAAAGGGAATGGTTACAAGTTCTACTGATACATTTAAAAGATTGTATAAAGAATTAGAGACAGCAACAGCTAAAGGAGAACAGATTATATTAACTATTATATGAAAAAATTAACCCTACTATTAATACTTACCTGCTTCTTGAGTAGTTGTGGAGTTACCAGAATACCACAGAAAGAGATTATAACTACACATGTGGTTGACTCGATTGCTTGGCATGATTCTACAATAATTACTTACTTGGAGAAAGAGAGGTATGTGGATATAACTAAGCCTCTAGACACTCTTAAGTTAGAAACTTCTTATGCAAAAGCAGAGGCTTACTTGGATACAACAAATAATGTATTACGAGGCAATATTGAAAATAAAACCGATATTCCTGTAAAGACACAGATTAAATGGAAAGAAAAAATAGTATATAGAGACTCTATAAGGACAGTAGAGAAAGAGGTTCCTGTAGAAGTTATAAAAGAGGTTAAGGTTTATCCAAAGATTTTCTGGGTATTTGCAGCAATTTCTATTATTACTGTTTTATATGTAATTTTAAGAGCTTATTTAAAATTTAAAAAGATATGAAGTATTCAATTGAACAATTAAGAGAACTGGTAAAGAAGGACAATCAGATGCCTAAAATTTTAATCTTTGATATAGAGACTGCCCCAATGCAAGCCTTTGTATGGAAAAGATATAAGGAGAATGTTTCCTTGGAACAGACTATTTCAGAATCATTCATGCTATGTTGGTCTGCCAAATGGTTATATGAAGAAGAGGTATTTGGAGATGCATTGAACTCAATAGAAGCAGTTCTTGAAGAGGATGAAAGAATTGTTAGGTCTTTATATAATCTAGTTAATAAGGCGGACATCATAGTTGCTTATAATGGAAAGAGCTTTGATATACCATATATGAATCAGAGATTCCTGGTTTATGGTTACCCTCCTTATGCTCCAGTACAAGTGATTGATCCATATGAAACAGCTAAGCAGGTCTTTAGATTTAGTTCTAATAAGATGGATAATATTGCCACTCAGTTAGGATTGCAGAATAAAATTAAGACTGACTTTAAACTGTGGAAAGACTGTGTTAGAGGAGATGAAACTGCCCTAGCAGAGATGTTAAAATATAATAAACAAGATGTGGTTGTTCTTGAGGAGATTTACTGCAAAATGATGCCTTGGATTAAAAATCATCCTAACATATCAAATTACTTTGATGATAAGGAGAGATGCACAAGATGTGGCTCTGAGAAAATAGCAAAGCTGAAGAGATATTTTTACACTCCTTCTGGAAAATATGAACTATACAGATGTCAGAGTTGTGGGTCAATATTTAGAGGCAAGAAAAATCTTAATAAAGAGACAGTTCCTTTTATTAATTGTTCACATTGATATTAAAGCACCGGTTATTCCGGTGCTTTTTTATTTTAGTAAGAAATTCTTTAATACACTTGCATATATCAAATATTTTACATACCTTTGCAGAACATATCTTGAGTTAGATTTAGGGCTTTGAGTCCCCAAGCCAATTAGGGAAAGTAAAGGATACCTACTACAGGGCAGAGGTAATTGGGGCTAGAGATAACTAAGAGAAGAACTAATAATATATAAACGCCTCAAAGAACTAAACTTAACTGCTTGAAATAAAGCAACCCGGCTGATTCACAGGGAATTTCAGCAGGTCTCTTTATATCTAAAAATAACTAATTTATTAAATTTAACAACTAATTGTATTATGGCTAAAATTAGGAAAATTTATGATCAAACCATTAAGCCAGATGGTAGTAAAACAACAATCTATCCTATTACATCTACGCGCGCGGTGTATACACCTGCAGGAGATACTCTCGATTTTCTCCTGAGTCATGGGGGCATTATGCACAATGCTTTTGATGTTGAGGGATATCAAGTAGTGAGTAGTGTTGATGACCTTCCAGAAGGAGAAACCAAGATTGGCTATCTTATTAAGGATAACCTGTATATCTGGGTAGGGACTGGAGGAGACACCAAAAATGGAATGTATCAAAATTGTGGTACATATAGAGGCCCTAAGGGTGCTTCAGCATATGAAGTTGCTGTTCAGAATGGTTATGAAGGCACTGAAGAGGAATGGCTCAACGACTCTGTAAATGGTATCAAGGGTGTTGGTGTCTCTGAGACTGAAATTGACCATACTGATGAACAGAGTGGGACCTCCACCATTAAGTTTAAATACAATAACGGTGAGGAGTTTGAACTGGCTGTTAAGAATGGAACCGGGATTGTTTCAGTAGAAGAGCAAGCATCTACTGAGGATAGTGGTGTAAGTCTTTGGACTGTAAATCTCTCTGATGGAACCAGCCATTCATTTAATGTTAAAAATGGTAAAGGCATCGCTTCCGTCACTCAGGAGACCACCGGGGTCGGTTCTGATGCACCAAACATCATCCGGGTGTCGTATTCTGATGGTACGAGCACTACATTTACAGTAAAGAACGGTTCACAGGGCAACTCTGGTTATACTGGAGCAGCTGGCGAGTTAGAGGTTGTAAATAATATCACTGATGGTGGGGCAGCAAAGGCCCTTTCCGCAGAGATGGGCAAGGTGCTTAAGAGTTATATTGATGACGGGTATGAATTCAGAGGTGTAGTAACCGCCAACACAACTCCAGCTGCAATCCTATCCGGACATAAGGTGTTTTATATTGCCGCAACTCCAGGAACCTATACCAACTTTGGGAATCTTGAAATCCCTTCTGACAGAGTGGCCATTATCTATTATAACGGCAGTGGGTCTTGGACACGGACACTTACCCACATACCTTCGGAGACTAGGGTAAATATAGCATCCAGAGGTGTACACCTTGCACTC
>Ga0247609_10005553_pt1 | contig 12364 bp, 13 predicted proteins | sample 172DNAGHGlowgp2_FD_193487 | JGI IMG/M metagenome (GOLD analysis project Ga0247609, IMG submission 193487) | Sheep rumen microbial communities from Palmerston North, Manawatu-Wanganui, New Zealand - 1728 DNA GHGlow gp2 | ecosystem: Host-associated > Mammals > Digestive system > Stomach > Rumen ... | reverse complement strand
TGGATTGACCTTTCCATCCTAGCAGGGATTAGGGAAACATTCCTTGCCAATAATGGACACTACTCCTTTGGGAGCATGTGTCCTTATTTTTTTTCTTTAATCGTTCATTTCGTTCAAAAATAACTTGTAAATTATTAGAATGTGCCGCTTTCATGTTCAAAATTAATATATTTATTATTTGCAATTACCATTCCGAATGTGACTAGAGTAAGGTTAGAAATTCAAAATTATTTTATGGAAAATGTTCGCGCTTGACGTGAAAGGGTGCCATAAAATAATTTTAGAATTTCTTAGCTTATGTCAGGAGCCGAGGAATGAAATAAAAAATAATAAATATATTAATTTTGCCCTGAACATCCCTCATTCTAATAATTAACAATTTATAATTTTCACTCGATTCAATCATAAAGAAAAAAAATAAGGACACATGCTCCCAAAGGAGTAGTGCCCATTATTGGCAAGGAGTGTTTCCCTAATTCTTGCTAGGAGGAAAAGGTTAATCCTTCAATTTCTCAGTTTTTACTTCTATTTTTTGTTCTAGTAATTCTGGATGATTTAGATATTTGCACAATATTTTAAATGATGATGCAAAATAATATCCATCACATATTCTTTCATCACCTACAAATCTAAAAGTTATACATCTTTCTTTTCTAATTTCATCATCAACAAAAATATATGATTTTTTCTTTTTGCCCATTGCAAAAAACATACTTGTTGTTCCAAAATTATATAAATGATGATATATAGAATCAATTCCAATTGAGCCAACATTTGTAATAAATGCACTTGTGTGAAATGGACTTAAATCTATTAAAGATTTAGGCAAATATCCTTTTTTATCTAAGTGTTTTATAATTTTTATTGCAAATTTGATAACTGGAACTGGTATTTTAGATAGTAAATTTGCAAACTTATCTGTATCATTTTGATTTTCTACATTTTTGTTTTCTTTAATAATCGCATCTAATTTTTCTTTGACTTCTAATATACTTTCATCACCTTTAAAAGGTATTTTTAAAGTAGTTTCTTCTCCCTCATCAGATTTAGATTTTTTTATTGCAATTGATAAAACTATTTCATTACGAGCATAAATTCTCCCATTTATAACAAATCTATTTAACTGTGGTCTTAATGCTATTGTTCTAACAACTGCAGCAAAAACTATATCCATATATGATATTTTTATTCCGTCTTGTAGCTTTTTTTCTATATATTCTTCCATACCTTTTATCATTATTTCCTCTTTAAAAAATACCTGCGCATCTGACCTTTCTGTCATAATGCTAGGTATTAGTTTAAAAATTGGTGATAAATTTTTTAATTCTTTTCCATCTTTTCTTTTCCCAAACATAACATCCTCTTTTTGTGATTTTTGGAGGCGACTATCGGAGTCGAACCGATCATCAGAGTTTTGCAGACTCGTGCCTTACCGCTTGGCTAAGTCGCCACATATAAAATTGGAGCGGGAAACGGGGCTCAAACCCGCGACCTCTGCCTTGGCAAGGCAGCGCTCTATCAACTGAGCTATTCCCGCATTTTTTTGCCTACCTTAAATTATATGCTTAAGCAATATAAATGATACCAAAAATACGCCAAGTTGTCAAGTACTATGGCGTATTTTTTGGTTTATCCCAAGAAATATAATCACAACTTTTAGGGTTATTTTCACATATATAATATTTTCTTTTTCTTTTTGATTTTCTTACCTGTACTGTTCCACCACATTTTGGGCATGGTACATCAATTGTTTCTATTATTGGTTTTGCATTTTTACACTCAGGATAACCTGGACATGCAAGAAATTTTCCATATTTTCCATATTTATATACCATCATTCGTCCACATTTATCACAAGGTACATCTGATACTTCTTCTACAAGTTCAACATGTTCTAATTCCTTTTCTACTTTATCTAGTTCTTCTTTAAAAGGTCCATAAAATTCTCTTATCATTTTTTTCCATTGTTCTTTACCTTCAGCTATTTCATCAAAATCACTTTCAATTTTAGCTGTAAATTCAACATTTATAACATCAACAAAATTTTCTGTTAATAATTTGTTTACTATTTTACCAAGTTCTGTAGGAATTAGCTGTCTTTGTTCTTTTTCTATATATCTTCTATCTAAAATTGTTGTAATTGTTGGTGAATATGTACTTGGTCTACCTATTCCCTTTTCCTCTAAAGCCTTTACTAAACTTGCTTCTGTATATCTTGGTGGTGGTTCAGTAAAGCTTTGTTTTGGATCTAATTTTTCAAGTTTTAATTCTTGTTGTTCATTTAGTTCAGGAAGCATTTTATCTTCCTCTTCTTTTGCGCTTTGATCTGTTCCTTCTACATATAAAGTCATAAATCCTTTAAATTTAATACTTTGGCCATTTGCCCTAAAAATATAATTATTTGCATTTATTGAAACTTGCATTGTATTATAAATTGCTGCTGACATTTGACTTGCCATAAACCTATTATATATTAATTTATATAATTTATATTGATCTTTATTTAAAGAATCTTTAATTGATTCTGGAGTTAAATCACTATATGTTGGCCTTATACCTTCATGCGCATCTTGAGAATCTTTTGATTGCTTATAATATCTATTTTCATAATATTCTTCACCATAAGTAGCTATTATATGCTCTTTTGCTGCAGCTCTTGCTTCTTCTGAAATTCTCGTTGAATCTGTTCTCATATATGTAATTAAACCTACTGTTCCTCTATCTTCTATTTTTATACCTTCATATAATCCTTGTGCAATACCCATAGTTTTCTTTAATGTAAAACCTAATTTCCTTGATGCTTCTTGTTGCATTGTACTTGTTGTAAATGGTGGTGCTGGATTTTTTCTCTTTTCTCCTCTTTTTACTTCATCTACAATATATTTTGCATCTTTTATATCTGTTAAAATGTTGTTAACTTCTTCTTGATTATGAATTTCTATTTTTTTACCATCTTTACCATAAAATTTAGCTTCAAATTGTTTTTTTGTTTCTTTATCACTTAAATTTGCATAAATATTCCAATATTCTTCTGGTATAAATTTTTCAATTTCTTCTTCTCTATCTACAATCAGTTTAACTGCTACTGATTGAACACGTCCAGCTGATAACCCTCTTCTAACTTTTTTCCATAACAACGGACTTATTTTATAACCTACTATTCTATCTAACACACGTCTAGCTTGTTGTGCATCTACTAAATTTACATCAATATCTCTAGGTTCCTCAATTGCTTTTTTTACAGCTTTTTTAGTTATTTCATTAAATGTTACTCTAGTTATTTTTTCACTTTCATCTTGTAAAATTGTAGCTAAATGCCATGCAATAGCTTCACCTTCACGGTCAGGGTCAGTTGCTATATAAATCTTTTTAGCTTGCTTTGCTTCTTTTTTTAATGATTTTATTAAATCTCCTTTTCCTCTTATATTAATATATTCTGGTTCAAAATCTTTATCTATATCTACACCTAATTTAGATTTAGGTAGATCCCTTATATGTCCCATTGATGCTACTACTTTTGTGCTTCCACCTAAAAATTTTTTAATTGTATTTGCTTTAGCTGGTGATTCCACTATTATTAATTTATCTGCCATAGTATCCTCCTTTACAGTTATACCTTGTTATTCTAGCTTAATTTTTCTTAATTTGCAAGCTTTTTATAGAATTTATTCTAAATATTATGAGAAAATAGGTTTTTTCAAAAAGTCACAAATAACGTCCTGTACAGCTATTGGCGTAACTTCATTTTCTTTTAGAATATTTAATATTTTCTCTACCTTTTGTTCACTATTTGATAAATATCTTAATGTCTTATCTTCAGTTTTTGTTTCATTTTCTATATATTCTGTTTTTATAATTTTTATTCCATATTTTGCGTTTTCATTTTTTATGAATTCATCTTCATTTATTATTTTGTAATATTCTAACTTGATTGGATAATTTATTTCAGCCTCCTTTAACTTTTCCTTTTCAATAAAAATACTACCGAAAAATGTATTCATTCTTTTTTCTCCTTTCTTTAGTATAACGCAAATTCTATAATACTATTTTTTATCGCTTTTTGCAAGCATTTTTCATCGCAAAAACTCTCATTTTTCGGCATTTTTCTAATATAAAAAACAATAGTGAATATCACTACTGTTTTTTATATTGTTTTATCATTTAATTGTTCACAATATTTATAATTATCTTTAATTGCTTGATTTCTAAGAACCATATATAATTCAGCAAAAGTTGCAGATTTGTATGGATTAGCATATAAAATATTTACTAAGCCAAATGTAAATACAGATGCTAAATTCCATAATATAAATGATAAATCTAATACAAATGTCCTCCACTTGTTGGTTTTCATCATTTGCTTAGATAATTTAAATGCTTCTTTTATTTTTATTTTTGGATTCTCAGCTAATATATAAGGTATCATTTTATATTCATATGTTTTTATTACTCCACCTATAATTGTCAAATACCATAAAAAATTAAATATATTTCTTAAAAACATTATTAGAGCTACATTCAACCAATTAGAATTTCTAAAAACCTCTCCCATTTCGCCTATTTTTGTACTATTATCTTTTCTAGCTTTTAAAAAATATCTTTTTCCTCCTACAATAAGTGGATCTGCAACAAAAACTGTAAATGCAAAGGTTAAAAAAGCTGTAATAGAGAAACCAATTCCAAATCCTATTTGGTTTATATTAAAAGATTGTATTGCATCCCATATCTTAAATACATATTTCTGCGTTTTTGTCAAATTATTTAAATTTGATTCTATAGCTTGTGCTACTTTTAATTGTGTATCATTTAAATTATTTAGATTTTCTTCTATTTTCTTTTCTATAATTTCCACTTTTTGTTTTTCTTCTTCTATTTTTTGTTCATCTGCTGTTTTATTATTAGTTATTTTCTCATTATGTAATACATAAAGTGGATCTACAGTATCTTCTCCTTGTAGTACACCAATAATTGATGTTCCAAATTCTCCTGTTAAAAAAGCAATTATAAAACAAACAACAATTGCTGTCCAATAGTTTTTCCTAACTACATCTCTTGCCTTTAACTTTAATTCTTTTCTCTTCCACATATTTTTCTCCTAATAATAAATCTTATTTAATTATAAACTAAATACTAAACTTAGGCAAGAAAAAAATTATTTTTTTCCTTGTAATTTTCTTTTTTGAACTTTATATGCCATTTTACTTATGAATTTTGTAGGTAATATCTTAGCTCCAATTCTAACTAATTTTATATCTATTCCAGGAATTATATAAAATTTTCCTTGTTCTAATTTTTTTATAGCATAATCTGCAACCATTTGACTATTTGCCTCTCTTGCATGAAATTCTACATTAGCTACTCTATTAAAATTTGTATCTACTGGTCCTGGACATAAAATACTAATTTGAACTTTTGATTTTTCTTTTCTTAATTCTTCTCTAATTCCTTCAGATAATTTTACAACATAATTTTTTGTAGCATAATATGTTGACATTAATGGCCCTGGCATAAAACCTGCTATTGATGCAACATTTAATATTTTACCACTATTTTTCTTTTTCATATCAATTAAATATAGTTTTGTTAAAATATGATATGCAACTATATTTGTATTTATCATCTTTAATTCTTTTTCTAAATCTGTTTTTGTAAAATCACCACAATCTCCAAAACCAGCATTATTTATTAAAATATCAACATTTTGCACTCTTTTATATAACTCTTTACAATTCTCTTCAATACTTAAATCTAAACTAATTATTTCTATATTACTTCTGTTTTTATCTAACTCATCTTTAACTTGTTTTAGTTTTTCTTCATCTCTTCCCACTAAAACCAAATCATTTTCATGTTTACTTAAATTTCTGGCCATATCTCTTCCTATTCCAGAAGAAGCACCTGTTATTAATATTTTCAATACCCTATCTCCTATTTTTTACTAAACTTATTTAAAAAGATTCCTACACTATGCACTATTTTTGTTGAATTTTCATTTGCAATATTTTTTCCTATAGCTTTACCCCCAACAGTTAAAGCTGCAACAGCTGCACTTAAAATAAATTGAATTGATATCCCCAATTGTTCATATATTTTCAATGCTATTAGAGCACTTATTGCACCACTTAAAACCCCAGCAATATCTCCTATAACATCAGCACATATATTAGCAACCCTTGGTGCATTTTTAATTAATTTAAGCGAGTCTTTAGAACCCTCAACCTTTTTGCTAGCTTTCGCATGAAATTCTTGTTCATTTGCCACAGTAACTGCAACACCTATAATGTCAAATATTATTCCAATTCCAATTACAAGAATTAAAATTAAAATAGCTGGAATTAAACTTAAATTAGATACCCCATTTGTTGATATGTATGAAAATAACATAGATAACAAAAAGGTTAATAGAAACACCTCTATAAACCATTTGATTTCTGAATGTTCAGTTTTTCCTTTTTTCATTTTTTCTCCAATCTTCCAACCAACAGGGACGGTCCTTTTGGTTGAAGGTTTTTCAACCAAAAGGTCCGTCCCCGCCGGTTGAAAATAAAAATAATGGTCAAAGTCTAAGTAAATTTTACAGTTTAGGTCTAGTTGAATTTCTCTTTTCTTCGCTTGGCATTACTGCCTTAGCCGTTTCCGTTTAAGAAGAAAATCCATTTATAAAAACAGAAACCAGATTGCCACTTAAATCTGTACCTTAATCCTTAGACTTCTATGCTTCTTTTATTTGAAGCAAACATTCTAGAAGTTTTCCTTAACATACAATTTTGATCTTTACTAGTCTTTTTTGCAAATGCAATTTCATAATCTAAAATTAAAATTATTTTGGCCAAAAAATTCTAATTCTATTAATAATTAATCCCAATACATTCACTCAAGACAGGCTACACTATGCGTTTTGTGTCTTGGCACTCAACATAGGTTTTACTTAAAATTATATTTTAAGCCTCCGCGAAACCAGGGTTAAGAATATGTATGCCACTACATAACCCCCTAACTTCTTTACTCCCCGAATACACACAAAACTGGCATTTCGCGCATAAACAAGAAACTTCAACGATGTGCCCTTTAGTGGATTTTTAGCCCCACCCTCGTAAAGTTTGTATGACTAGAATAATGCACCATCGATATATATTATACCATTTTAAATTTATTATTACAAGTTTTTAAAAATGATTTTCTTGGATTTGTATTATTTACTGGACTTTTATGCAATTTTGTTGTAAACTAGATATAGTGTAAGTTTATTTTGAAAAAGGAGGATAAATATGGAAAAAATAGCAATAATATCTGATATTCATGGAAATATTACAGCATTAGATGCTGTTTTAGATGACATTAAAAATCGTGGAATAAAAAAGATTTTTTGTCTTGGAGATTATGTTGTTAAATGTCTTCATCCAGATTTAGTAATTGATAGATTACGTGAAGTTTGTGATGTTATGCTAATAGGTAATTGTGATTATACAATTTGTAAACCTGAGGCAAAAAATAAAAACTTTTTATCAAGAAATATAATAGGTGAAGAAAGAGCAAATTATATTTTTAATTTACCAATTTCTTATGATTTTTATATGAGTGGTCATTTAATAAGACTTTTTCATGCATCACCATTTAGCTTAGATTATATCTATAATCCTATGTTTTCTAACAAAGGAACAAGATATGAAGGTACAGAGATAAAAAATCCTGAAGAGTTATTTAAAAATACTGAGTTCATTGGAAAAACAGAAAATGATCCCGAACCTGATATTGTTGGCTATGGTCATATACACACTCCTTTTATTGTTAGATATAAAAATAAAACTTTGTTTAATACCGGAAGTGTTGGTGCTTCTGTTGAAATGTTAAATTCTGATATTGATGATCCAAGTAACAAATTTTCAACTCTTGCATCTTACATGATTGTAGAAGGATACTATGATTCTAAGGAATTAAATTCAATTTCTTTTAATTTAGTTAGAGTTCCTTACAATATTGAAAAAGAAATTGAAACCATAAAAGCTTCTAACATTGCAAATAAAGAAATGCATATCAGAAGTTTAAAAGGAGCTCTTCCTACAATATATAATTTTGGGAGCGAAAAATAAAATGAATAATAAATTAACCAAAGCAAAATTAATATTAAAAAAATATAATCAAGAACATCTCTTAAATCTTTACAATGAGCTTTCAGAAGAACAAAAAGAAATATTATTAAATCAAATTTTAAGAATTAATTTTGAAAAAATAATAAATTTATATAATGAATCTAAAAAACCTGATTCATTAGAATATGAAGTTTCTCCAATTCCACATATTGAAAAAAGTGGTTTAACAGAAGAACAAATTAAATTTTACACTAACATTGGAGAAACTTTTATAAAAAACAACCAAGTTGCTGTTGTTACAATGGCTGGAGGGCAAGGTTCAAGGCTAGGATATAAGGGTCCAAAAGGTACTTATCTTCTTGATTTAAAGCCTATAAAAAAATCCCTTTTTCAAATAATGGCTGAAGATATCATTAGAACTAATTCAAAATATAATATTACTATTTCATGGTATATAATGACAAGTGATGATAATGATGAATCAACCCAAGATTTCTTTGAAAACAATAATTTTTTTGGATATCCTAAAGATAAAATAAAATTCTTTAAACAAAGTAAATTGCCTTTGATAGATATAGAAGGCAACTTAATTTTACAAGAACCTTACTTAATAAAAGAAGCTTCAAATGGTAATGGAAATGTATTTAATTCAATGTGCAAGTCTAATATTATTGAGGATCTTAAACAAAATAATATACAATGGATTTCCTTTGGTGGAATTGACAATATTCTACTTAAAAATATAGATCCTTTATTTATAGGATTAGCTGCTGACAAAAATTATCAAATAGCTTCAAAATCAATATTTAAAAAGCAACCCTTAGAAAAGACAGCAGTATATTGCAAAAAAAATGGAAAACCTGCAATTTTAGATTATGATAAAATCGATTTAGCTTTATCAGAAAGCAAATTTGAAAATACAAACATATATCAATATAGAGAAGCCAATATGTTATCACATTTGATGAGCATTGAGGCTGTTGAAAAAATGAAAGATATTAAATTACCATATCATCGTGCTTTTAAGAAAAACGCTTTTGTAAATTTTGAAGGTGTTAAACAGGTTCCAGACAAACCAAATACTTTTAAATTTGAAAACTTTATATTTGATGCTTTTTATTATTTTGATGATATGTTACTTTTAAGAGTTGATGAAAACGAAGAATTTGCCCCTATTAAAGATTTTACAAGTATATACAATCCAGATACTGCAATAGAAAAATATGAAAATTATTTTAAAAATGAGGTAATAAAATGAACTATCATGATTTAACTTTAAGGGAAAAAATTGGTCAAATGGTTATGGTTGGCTTAAAAGGTAATCATATAAATAAAAGAATTGAAAAACTAATAACCAAATATAAAATTGGTGGAATTTTGTTATTCAGAAAAAATTTTGATACATATGACCAAATGATAAATTTAGTAAATGAATTAAAAGAGCTTAATAAAAATAATAAAGTTCCGTTATTTATTGCCATTGATCAAGAAGGTGGACGAGTTAATAGATTTCCTTCTGAAATAAAAAGATTCCCATCAGCTAACAAACTTGCTTCACTAAATAATATAGAAACTGTTATTAAATCAACACAAATAACTGCAAATCTTTTAAAAAATTCTGGTTTTAATATGAATTTTGCACCAGTTTTAGATATAAAAAGATTTGATAATTCACATGCTATTGGAGATAGATGTTATGCAGATAATAAGGAAAAAGTTTCAGAATATGGAATTGCTGTTATGAAAGAATTCCAAAAAAACAATATTTTATCTGTTATAAAACATTTTCCTGGACATGGTGCTACAACTACTGATTCACATTTCTTTTTACCAATAATTAAATCAAATATGGAAAAACTAGAAAATGAAGATGTATACCCATTTTTACAAGCAATAAAAAATGATGCAGATGCACTATTAATAAGCCATTTATTAATAAAACATGAAACTGGATTTTTCCCTGCATCTTTATCAAGAAAATTTATTATTAAATATTTAAGAAAAAAATACAGATATAATGGATTAATTATTACAGATGACTTAAAAATGCGTTCAATAAGACTTTTATATGGTCCTACATTAGCTGTAAAAAAAGCATTTAAAGCTGGAAATGATATAGTATTATTTAGATTTAACAGTATATATGAAAAAATGGCTTTAAACAAAATATTCAGATTAGCCAAACATGGAAAAATTAAAGAATCTCATATTAATAAAAGCACTAATAGAATTTTAAAAATTAAAGAGAAGTACAATATTTCAGATAAACATTTAGCACAAAAAATTGACTTAGACATAATTAATAATCAAATTGATGAAATAAAAGCATCTTTAATGTGATTAATTTTAAAATGACTATTTAACAAAAATACTTCAATTACATCAAATCTAATTGGGGTATTTTTTATTTTATTTTTGTATTCATAATATTTAGCTGTTTTTAATATACGATTTTGTTTTTCTTCTAGAACCGCTTCACTTGGCATTCCATATTTTAGACTAGAACGTAATTTTATCTCAAAAAAAACCAATTCATTTTTAGTTCTATCACAAGCTATTATATCAATCTCTCCCTGTTTACATCTAAAATTTCTATCTATAATATGATAATTATTTTCTTCTAGATATTTACATGCTACATTCTCACCTATTTTTCCCTTTTGTTTCTTAAACACATTTATAACCTCCTGCCACTTTTTCTATATTCCCCTCTATTTCTAACATAAGTAATATATTATTTATTTCATTAATACTTTTATTTGACTTCGCATAAATATCTGTAATGGTATTTGCTCCATTAAAAATTATTTTATAAATTTCTCTTTGATCTTTATTTTTTATATTTATTAAATTACATTCTACCTCTTTTTCAACCTTTTTATTCAGATTTTTATACTCCAAAAAATCAAACTCTTCTATAATTTCTTTTGTTGAACATACCAAAGTTGCACCATTTTTTATTAATCTATTTGTACCTACTCCATACTTATTTCCTATTTCATGTGGTAAAACAAAAACTTTTCTTTTTTGTTCTTTAGCTAATTTAGCTGTAACACTTGTTCCGCTTCTATAGGCTGCCTCTACAACCAATATTCCCAGTGCAATTCCGACTAACAATTCTATTTCTCTCTAAAAAGAAATCTGAACTAGCAAATGTATCTGGCAAATATTCACTAACAACTAAACCATTTTTATTAATTATTTCTTCAAATAATTCAATATTCTCCTTAGGAAATATATTGTTAAAACCACACCCTAAAACTGCAATTGTTTCGCCACCTCTTTTTAATGCCCCTATATGTGCAGAAGTATCTATTCCAACAGCCATCCCACTAGCAACAACAATATTTTGTTCCACTAATTCTCTAGCAAATTTTTCTGCTAGCATCTTCCCATTTTCTGTTGCATTTCTAGAACCTACTATTGATATAATATTTTTATTTAACAATTCCACATTTCCCTCTAAATACAATTGTTTTGGTGGATTATTTATACTTTTCAATTTTTCAGGATATATTTCATCATCTAATGTTATTTTTAACGTACCAATTCCCTCCTAATTTTTCCAATATTTACGATCCAAACTTCTATATTGAATTGCCTCTGCTAAATGATTTACTTTTATATTTTCACTATTTTCTAAATCAGCAATTGTTCTTGCAACTTTTAAAATCCTACCATAAGCCCTAGCACTTAAACCTAATTTATCAAATGCACTTTCTAAAATTAGTTTACTTCTATCATCCAATTTACAATATTTTTCAATTAAAATTGGTGTAAGTTCTGAATTTGAAAAAATTGAATACTCTTTATATCTTTTTAATTGAATATTTCTTGCATTATTTACCCTTTTTCTAATTGATTCTGAACTTTCTATTTTTTTATTACTTTCTAATTTTTTATATTTCACATTTTCCACTTCTATATGTAAATCAATTCTATCTAATAAAGGTCCACTAATTTTATTAATATATTTTTTTATTTGTTCTGGTCTACAACAACATTCTCTATCCCCTGAGCCATAATAACCACAAGGACAAGGATTCATACTTGCTATAAAAACAAAATTACATGGATATGATATTGCAAGATTTAATCTACTAATAGTTATTTTTTTATCCTCTAAAGGAACTCTTAAAAGTTCTAATACATTTTTATTAAATTCAGTTAATTCATCAAAAAACAAAACTCCATAATGAGCTAAACTGACCTCCCCGAGGTTTAGGGATTCTACCACCTCCAATTAAAGAAGATGGTGTTATTGTATGATGTGG
>Ga0247609_10005550_pt1 | contig 12369 bp, 10 predicted proteins | sample 172DNAGHGlowgp2_FD_193487 | JGI IMG/M metagenome (GOLD analysis project Ga0247609, IMG submission 193487) | Sheep rumen microbial communities from Palmerston North, Manawatu-Wanganui, New Zealand - 1728 DNA GHGlow gp2 | ecosystem: Host-associated > Mammals > Digestive system > Stomach > Rumen ... | reverse complement strand
CATTATTGCAATAGCCATTGTCGGTATGGCAATCCCCATAAGAATATAAAACGATACCTGCCTGAACAGTTTCCCGAATCCGTATGTCTTTCCCATAACAAAAAGGATATATATGCCGACCGGCATGAATGAGAATGCAAGTCCCGAAGCACCTGAGACAGCAAATGAATCTCCATCTTTGGTGCAGATCACACCCATGATGAAGTTCAGTATCACATCGACAATCCAGGTCGATGCGAAAAGAGCCAGAAACCTTTTACTGCCGATGACCTTTTCGACAAGAATTCCAAAAGGAAGAATGAGCAGCAGGTTGTATCCAAGATGACCTATCGTCAGTTCCATTGAAGAATACGGGAAATCCGGAGGAAGCAGTTCTCCCGGAACTCCCTGCAGGAATATATAAGTTATCAATTGCCAGAGATATCTCACCGGGTACGTATACGCAAATGCAATATATGTGGAAGGGACCAGCTGGGAGATCAATGTGATGATAATGCACAGCAGTGCCATCGCAATTGATGCTGCAGGCACCTTTTTATTCAGATAAATATCTCTGATATTCATTTGTGTCCCCTCCCTTTTGATCATTATGATCGAGCTTTAGAGTCGCTTCAAAAATCCGCGCATCGCTTCTTCACACTTATCAGGTTCTTCTATATATACTGAGTGGCCGCAGTCAAGCTGAACAGTTGTTGCATCCGTAAGACCTGAAGCGTAATCCGTCTCAAATCCGATCCAGCCTTCCGTAACGGTTCCGTCGGAAACAATGAGGAGCGTAGGAACATCCGGCATCGCCTGACTCTCGATCAGCGTGCGGTCATGAATGATGTATTTGGATTCATTCGCAAATGTTTCATTCGAAAAACTGCTGCAGACAAGCGCCATTGCACTCTTGCTTTCCTCATCGGAATATATCTCAGGAATCGAAGCGCCGGCAACAAGTCTTACGATTCCCGCATACCTTGCTGCCCTCATCCAGAAGAATTCAGCAGTACCCGAATCAATATACTTCTCGTCCATCATGTCATAGGCTGCGGGAACTGCCATATCCAGACCGATTATTGCTTCGACTTCATCAGGATATGTCTGCGCCCAGTACACCGTCTCAAGACCTGAATAGGAATGCGGGCACAAGATGAAAGGACCTTCAACACCTGCTTTCTTAAGTGCCTCACGGTTCTGCTTTACACGGGTCTCTACATCTCTGGAACCGTCAAATCCGTCACTGAAACCGTATCCGAATTTCTCGATAACGACAACCCTGTAATCGTTGTCAAAACGGTTCACGAAATTCTTATAGTTAATGATCGGAGCGGAGTCTCCCGAACCTGCCAGGAATACCAGAGTATGTTCGCCTTCACCTGCTGCATAAATGCTCATGTCGTGGCCGTAAACTTCAACCTTTCGGCCGTATAACTGATTCTCGAGCAGGTCCTTCTCAGATGCCGAGCAGATAATGTTGTAAGTAAACGTTCCGGCCAATACCACTGCAATGACGGCAACAATTCCCAATAAGATCTTTCCGGTCACTTTCAATGCCTTCTTCATATTCTCCTCCTAAAAGTAACAGCCGGACAAATGCCCGGCTGCTTATTTTCTTAAACTTCCCTTTTCCTGATCCTTATTCCTTTATTCTCGGTGGCAATCGCCGGGCGCCCCCGAAAACACTTCCAAATCCAACGTTCGGGGACATAGCAAACACCTCCGAAATCTTAACTTAAATTATCCGGCCCGAAGCTCTCGGGCAGGAGATCACCTAAAGTGAATTCTTTGTAATCATCGGCACTTTGGGCCAGGTATATCCTGAAAGAAGGCTTGCAGAATTCCCTCATCACCTGCCGGCAAACACCGCACGGTGCGCAATACTGAAGTTCTCCGTCCTTCTTGCCGCCTGCGATCGCTATGGCAGCAAAATCCTTATATCCTTCACTCACGGCTTTTACTATCGCCGTTCTCTCAGCGCATATGGAGGGGCCGAATGCACTGTTCTCGACATTGCAGCCGGTAAAGATCTTACCGTCAGCGGTCAGGACCGCGCTGCCCACGAGAAAATCCGAATATGGAGCATAACTTTCAGATCTCATGTCGACCGCTTTTTGGCAAAGCGTCCGGATCACTTCTTTATCGGGCATCTCATAAATCTCCTTTCAGATATACCCAAGCCTTTAGACAAGTGTCTCGATCTATCCCTGTTCCGCGGTATTGGATCAGCTGATCTCGATATTGCCTGCGTCTACACTGACCTTGATCGATCCGGATCCGCTGCCGTTATTATGATAATTGTTTCCGTATGAGGAATTGCCAACATTAACTATTCCCGCATCGACATCGCATTCGATATCATAAGCATCGATATCACCGATTCCCTTGATCTCTACATTACCGAAATCTGTGGTGATCTCAACGTCTTCAGGCTTTGTATTCCTGATCTCGATGTTTCCGGCATCGGTGTCGATCTTTAATATCTTAATGTCAGAATCGTCGATCTGGATATTGCCCGCATCTGTGTCGATCTCGAATTTACGGAAAGCACTGTTATCGACTACTATGTTTCCGGCATTGAATTCGCCATAGAAATAATCTGCACTGATACCGTCGAAATTGATATCACCTGCATTACTCTTTATCTCGATCTCATCAAGTTTTACGTCATTGCCGAGAACGATATTGAGAATAGGCTTGTTGAACGATGTAGAGATACCGTAAAGTCTGAAATTGCCGCCTTTCTGGGTAATAACGAGTTTGCCGTTCTCCAGGGAGATCTCCGGTTTAAGTCTCTTTTCACCGCTGTACTCTGCACTGATAAGGCCATTGCCTTCTGCAACCTTAATATTTACCGAGCATGCCTTAAGATCCATCTTGATGGAATTTACTTCACCTTTTACATCGCTTGAATAATTCACATTATCACCTGTTCCAAATTCATATGTGGTTTCAACAATATCCGTAATGTCGTCCTTGATAAAAACGCCTGTAATAAAAGGAAAAACAAATCTGACACTGAGTGTGAACAATACTACTATTGCTGCAATGACCGAGCAGATGATGATAGGTGCCTTGTTAACTCTTCTGTCAGACTTCGGAACGAATTCCTCACTCATCTTTCCAGATTCATTAAGCTGCAAAAGTCTGTCGTATCCGTCCATTTTTGTGTTTGCGGACGTAATAAGGAACACACCGCCTGCAACGAAAAGGAAGAACATTGCCGCGCCAAAATCGGAGTTCAGATAAGCGATCCTGTCGAAGATGATCGGATTCAGGACACTCAGGATACAAAGTCCGATACCGAAGGAGGACATGAGTCCGTATGTGCTCTTGAACCTCTTGCGTTCATTTCTGATATACTCTGCGCTCTCGATGCTGAGCGAGCATTCTTTTTTCTTTACCTCTGCATATCCTTTGTACTTGATACCGGTGATGATAAAAAGTCCTACTGCAACGGCGATCAAACTGAACATTCCGCCTACGCCTATTAGATCTTCCGGAACGGATAACGCCTCAGCAACGATATTCATCGCAACACTGAAGATGCAGAGTGCGATCCCCAAAGGAAGAAGTATTGATCTCTGGCCTATCATGGCGAGATATTCTTTTACTCTTTCCATCGAGAGCATCGGCTTATCCTCATCGGGATTCTCAGTTACCGCTTCCTGGATCCCCAGGGATTCAGCGAGCTCATCGAGGTTGCCGAACTCGGAGATTACGATGCCTACTGCCTCATTCTCGGATTTGCCTTCACTGATCAATTCTTCATACTTATCTTCCATCATCTGGAGAAGCTCTGCCTTGGCTCTCCTTACTTCTTCCGTGTTCGGAAGATTGCGGAACATATTGTCCAAATAGTTTCTTATAGCGTTCATACGAGTCTCCCCTCATCTGCAATAAACTTTTCTATAACTTCCTTAGTGAGTGTCCACTCCTCACACTTTGCACGGTAATGCTCCCTGCCGGCCTGTGTGATACGGTAGTAAGTCCTCTTCTTTCCGCCTGCCAGATCATCATCTACGAATGACTCGATAAAACCGTTCTTCTCCATTCTGGTGAATGCCGAGTAGAGCGTTGTTTCCTTGATAATGTATTTATCTTCGGACATCGTACGGATCTGCTTGGAGATCTCGTAACCGTAGGATGGGTCATTGAGAAGCAGGTAGAGGATTATTATGTCGTTGTACCCTCTGATGACGTCGCTGCTGATCTCTGCCATAATCTATCTCCTTCCACTTATTACGACTGTCGTTGCTACGCGTGTCGTTGTTACGACTATCGTACTACGGCTGTCGTAGTAACTATAACACCGGCTCATATATGTGTCAACAGCCATTTTGAAATTTCTCCGGAAATGTTCTTTTTTCCCGAGATGACAAGCCGAAAGACCTGCCTCCCGCACAGCGGGAAACAGGCCTTTTCTGGTATTTATTTTGATATACGGAATTAAGATTACTTCCCGGTATATCTTCCCTGAAGATAACCATATGAGATTATGTTCCCTGAGTTTCCCTCAGCGTCGGTGTCCAGGTCCTCCAGGAATTCATTGAACTTCGGGCACATGCCTCTTACTCCGCCCTTGGCACGCTCAACAGGATTTTTAAGCGCGATGACATAGATGTCATAAGTACGCGTCTCACCCGGTGGCGGCATCATGGCGAGATAATTGCTGTCAGCACCGGCATCCAGATGCGTATCAGTGAAATTTTGAACTTTCCAGTGAAGCAGATTTACGGGTGAAACATTGTCAATACCGGTGTAACGATAAGTGTCAAGCATGTAGATTATGTAACATTCCGCACCTTCCACGGGTTCCCATGAAAGTTCCGGCGACAACCCTTCCGGGTGATCTGAAAATCCCGCTCCGTCATCACTCCATACACCATCCGTCAAAGATTCCGAGCTCAGCTCAAAGACCGGATAAGACTCAATGGTATAGCCGTAATTAGAGCCCGCTGTGGCAGCCGCCGCTTCTGTTTCTTCAGATGTTTCAGTCACACTCTCAGAGGCCGTTTCCTGCGATGATCCTGTCGGTGTCACCTCAGAAGGAACAGCCGTTCCGCAGCCCGTTACGCCTGCACAAAATACCGCTGCCGCTCCTGATGCTGCGATCATCCTCTTAATGTTTATCTTTTTCATAACCTATGTCCCCCTTATTTGCGATTGTCTATATTTTCCGTATATGGCAATAACATCACAAGGCAAAATCGGTTCGTTTTACCTGTAAAATCTGCACGCATCTGAACTCACACACGGGATGCTTTTTTACCCGTGGCGCCGCCTTTCAGATGGCGGCTTACTACATAAAGCGGCCCTGCTTTGTTATAATCCACACTATGGAAAACGCGTTATTTACAGCAAAGAAACACATGGACTTCGAGGTGATCATGGACCTCGCCGTCATCAACGCGAGGAACGATTTTCCGCACATCGGAAACGATGAGAGATGCAAGCTCATCGTCTTAAGCAAGGGTATCGTCAGTCTCACGGTCAACGGAAACAGGAAAGATCTCAAAGCCCCTTCCGCGCTGTATCTTTCAGACAGGGACAAGGTTACGTTCAGCAAGGACCGGAAATTCCAGGCATTCATGATCTTCTTCAAGCCCTCCGTCGTTAATGACGCATTCACCTACGAGAGACTTTATGCCGGCGAGTTCGAAGATACGAAAGGGACCACGCTCTTCCAGGATTACCTGCTCATCAGGAACTTCGTTTTCGACGACCCGTTCTCGCCGAAAGCGGCATCGTTCACGCCTGAGACGCTTGCCGACATGCTCGACATAACAGACAAGCTGGACCGTGAATTAAAGCTCAGCATGGATGGCTACTGGCCGTGCCGCTCAAGGTCTTATTTCATCGAGCTTTTATACAAGCTCAAGTACTGCTATGCCAACAATTCGACCACGGGCGAGAGCAACGCCTCCTTCATCTCCCGCGTGCATGAATTCATCTTCAGCCACATCAGCGAGAAGATCACTCTCGAAAGGCTCACGTCGGAATTCAACGTCAACAGAAACGCCCTGAACAGGATCTTCAGGGCAGAGACCGGTCTTACATGCATCGATTACATCAACGACCAGAGAATGAGCCTCGCCAGGCTATGGCTCTCAGACACCGGCATCCCGGTCAGCGAAATCGCAAGGCGGTTAGGCTTCGAAGACCCCAATTATTTCAGCAAAGCGTTCAGGAAAGCAACCGGCAGATCGCCCTCACAGTACCGCACGGACAGCCCGGACGAATAAGGCTTTAACAGTTTTTTACCGTCTCATTTCAAGGAATGGATCTTTTCGACGCGCGAGACCCTATGCGTGCCTTTTTAGACCACAGAAGTCAAACAACTTCTCCTCAAAACTTGATATATCTGCCTTCCGTGGTCTGTTATATTTAAAATACACGCAGCTTTTTCACGCGTGCCAAATCAATCTGCAACTTAATAGAAAGAGGTACTGCCATGGAACTTTATGTTGACATTAAAGCCCTTAACGACTCAGGTGACGGCTCAAAGGGAAAGCCGTTCGGGACGATCTCCGAAGCAGCTGCAATAGCAATGCCCGGCGATACGGTCCACGTTGCACCTGGTGTTTACAGAGAATACGTCTCGCCTGTAAATGGCGGTACCGAAGATGCGCGTATCACATATGTGAGTGATGAACCTCTCGGTGCAACGATCACGGGCGCCGAGCAGATCACGGACTGGGAACAGTACCAGGGAGACATCTGGGTATCCCGCGTTGATAATTCCATTTTCGCTCCTGACTATAATCCTTACACCACATATGTTTACGGTGACTGGTATTTCGCAAAGCGCGAAAAGCATGTCGGCTGTGTATACATCAACGACAGAAGACTTTACGAAGCAGCTTCACTTGAAGAAGTCATAGAAGCAAAGCCCTGGCCGCATTCATGGGTGCCCGAAGAAGCTTCTTACAAGTGGTATGCAGAGCAGGACGGGGACAAGACCGTTATCTATGCTAATTTCTCAGGTCTCAACCCCAACAACGAGATGACCGAAATCAACGCAAGAAGAATGTGCTTCTTCCCTGCTGAGACAGGCAGAAACTACATCACCGTGAGAGGTTTTAAGATCTGCAAGGCCGCAACTAACTGGGCACCGCCTGCTGCATGGCAGGAAGGCATGATCGGACCTCACTGGTCAAAGGGATGGATCATTGAGGACAATGAAGTTTACTTTTCCAAGTGCTCCGGCATCGGTCTCGGCAAATATCTTGATCCCGAGAACAACCATTACTTTACCTACCAGCATCTCAAGAGCCCTACGCAGATGGAGCGTGATGCGGTCTGCAGAGGCCAGTACCACGGCTGGCTCAAGGAGAACATCGGAAGCCACATCGTACGCCGCAACAACATCCATCACTGCGAGCAGGGCGGCATAATCGGCCGTATGGGTGCCGTATTCTCCATCATCGAGGATAACCACATCCACCACATCAACAACATGATGGAGCTTGGCGGGGCTGAAGTTGCAGGTATCAAGCTCCATGCGGCTATCGACGTTGTCATGAGACGCAATCACATCCACCATTCAACGATGGGCATCTGGACAGACTGGGAAGCACAGGGCACAAGGATCACCCAAAACCTTCTCCACGATAACCAGAGACCGGAATTTGCAACTCCTCTGGACGGAGCAATGGGAAGCGAGGATATCTTCGTAGAGGTTGGACACGGTCCGACGCTTATCGACAACAACATCCTTTTATCTGATGCATCGCTCCGTATCGCTACCCAGGGCGTTGCCATGGTCCACAACCTTATCTGCGGCGCATTTACATCCGTAGGCGCAGGCACCGACTGGCGTTACACACCTTATCATTTCCCGCACAGGACAGAAGTCATGGGCTTCATGACGATCCTTCACGGCGATGACAGATTCTATAACAATATCTTCTTCCAGAAGCACCCCAAGGCTTCCCTCGTTTCACGTTTCCCGAGCGGAAATATCGAAGAGGAAGAGCGTGTGGTCGGCACACATGTTTGGGACCACTATCCGCTCTATGAAGACTGGATCAAGAGATTCGACCTCGAGAGTGAGACTCCTGACATGATGAAGATCGCAAAAGCTCATTTCGACAAGCTCCCCGTCTGGATCGAAGGCAATGCATATCTGGGCGGTGCCCTCCACTTCTGCCAGGAGAAGAACTTCCTTATGGATGACAGGACCGAAGTCTATGTAAACATCCGCGAAGACGGCGACAAGGCATATCTTGATACAAACCTCGCTGATGCTATGGGTTCATTCACTGCATCCTTAATAGAGACTGATACTCTCGGCAAGGTTTTCGAGCCACAGCAGAGATTCGAAGATGCCGACGGAAACGACATAGTATTTGATACCGATTACTTCGGCAACAAGCGTATTTCGATCATCCCCGGTCCGTTCGCTTCTTTAGACCTCAAGGATAAGAACGTAGTACTGTAATCCTTTATATCTGATAACCAGAACATCCCGGATGCGATGATAAAGCGTCCGAAGTGAACCCCTGAAGTTGGACAAACTTCGGGGTTAATTTCATTTCCTTGATACTTGCAAGATTTTGATTATCTGATTCAGCTTTCATTTTCGCAATGAATGACTCTTTGATACATGGTTTACCGCCAGTTGATCTGTTTTTCTAAACATGGCGGCATCGATAAAAAACTGTAAGAACTGAAAATGAAATCCAGGAATAACTGCTAAAAATGCGGCATTGACCTTGATGTTGCCAAAAGCTTTCCAAAAATGATTCCAAAATAGAGCAGATTTGGAATTAGATTTGGAATTATTGGTCTAAAATTCCAAATTTGCTTCCGATTTTCGCGAAAATCAGAATTGTTTTTTGAATCAATGAAGCCTGCGTCAATGTATCATGTAGTCATCCACTATGTAAGTGGAATGTTATTTACTCTTTAGCGGCCTGCCGGTCTTTTCTTCTTTCCTCCGGATCTACCACCGGAATTATTGCCGGAATCTCTGCCGGATTTACCGTCCGAAGGCTTCGCATCTCCGTCCCCTGTCTCAGGACTGGCAGCTTCAGTAGCCTCTTCGCCTTCCTCTTCATCAGTCTTGCTCTTCTTCTCGTTCTTATCACTCATAAACCTGTCGAGTATGCCCGAGAAATAGAATCCGGCCTTTTTGTCTATCTCGAAAACCTTGAGCGCCTGGATGATGATGATCGCAAGAACAGGTCCCAACAGGAAGCCGGGAGCGCCCCAGATATAGACACCTGCAGCCATCGACAAAAGCGTGATCAAAGGATGCAGATGCATTGATTTGCCTAAGATCGGTGGTTCGATGAAGCGGCGGATGATCGTCATTATCACATAGCCGACGACGATCACTGCTGCGGCTATATAATCACCGTGAACCACAAGATAGATGAACATCGGGAGCATCGTTACGCTGATACCAAGTACGGGAAGGAAATCAATAAGAGCCGTAACTATCGCAAGAACGATAGCATATTCGCGGAGTCCTGCCACGAGGAAGACGGCAAATGATTCGGCAGCCGTGATGATAAAGAGCGCAAAATAACCTCCGAGCACACGGAATACCAGGAGCGCGAGTTCGTTAAGGAGCGTGAATACCCGGTTGCGGAATTTCCTGTTTGGAGTGTTCTTTACAAAGAATTTCATTACGGCGGGACCGTCATTGATAAAGTAGAATCCGCTCAGGATGATGCTGATGATAAAAAAGATGCCGTACGGGAGGTTTCCAACCAGTTTCCAGACAGCTGACAAAGACGAACTGATGAGCTGAGGTATGTTCTTGACGATGGTCTGTCCCATGTTTGAGACATTTTCGTTGAGTGAATCTATCATGTCGGGTGTAAGGAAGCCGCCGTTTTCAACGCTGTACTGCTCAAGGAGTCCCGTATTGATAAGCTCTGAAGGCTTGAAGCTTCTCGCCGCTTCAGCAATGGACACGAGCAGGCTGTTTGCCTGATAGACAAGTCCTATACACGTAAGGATGATGATAAACACCACAAAGATGTTGAGGATAACATAGACGATAAGAGCGACTTTGGTGTGTGTCGATTTTCTTTTTCCCGGCTTGATCTTCGAAGGATCCTTATCAAAAAGCTTCGATATCGGCTTTGCTATAAGGACTGATGTCTTGGAAAGAAGAAAACCTATCAGGAACGGAACAAGTATGACCGCCACTATCTTTCCCACATAGCAGAACGCGATTATTATCGCTGTCGCCAGTATGAACTTGAGCATCGACATGACCGATGCCCGGTCGCGTTCATATCTTTCTATATCACTAAGATTCTTCTGATTGCCCATAATCCGTATTCTCTTTTCATTCCTGCCTCACAGGAACGTCCCCATAACGATCCTGCGAGCATTAATATTTATATTCTAATACCCTTAAACAATACAATCCACAAAACAGCACAGATCACCAGACCTAAAACCAGTGTCAGATTGATCCCGGAGAATATCCTGCCTGCTTTTCCTCCGTCTTTCACTTCGGGCTGTCTCTCATCCCCGTAGATGTCTGCGCTGTACGCAAAATGGAATTCCCCGAGCGTCTTCTTGAAGAACGCAAGAAGGATTACAGCAACAACAAGCGCGGGGATCGATGCGAAGTAGATAGTATTCGGAATGTCACTGAAGACACGTATCGTCGTAAGGTCGATCTCGCCAACGATGTTTTCGATAATTATGCCTGTCAGACGCGAACCGGTAAGAGCAAGGATCGGACCGTAGATATTCTCGGTATGATTTCTTACAATGCAAAGCCACCATCCGATGATGATAATGGAGACAATGTTGATGAAATCAAAGGAAAACAGACCGAACAGCAATGGAATGATCACAAATGCCCAGCGTTTATTCTCTTCGGAAAAGCCCTGCCAGACTGCACCCAGAAAGAACAATGCGAATCCGAATGCCGGAACGATCGTATCAATAAGTATCTCCAGGAACAGCGTCTGCCCTGTTACCCCGTCCACATGATAGAAAACCGCCGGAAATATGACAGAACCGCCGTTTCTCAACCAGAAAGCCAGGGAAAGGTTATGGAATGATGCCTTGAGCAGATAAATAGGTGCTCCGGACAGGAACGACAGTATGAGCGCCCCGATCCCGGTGTAACGTCCGGTTATATACAGACCGCCTTTCTCTGCAATAAGCACGGAAGGCACGACAAAAGCGAACATTACGATCACGAGCACGATCACAGAGCATCCGATAAGAGATGTCGATGAGAACGGGAAAGCTCCGGAAAAAAGCAGTTTCAGCAGCAGGAATGCCAGACCGAACCCCAACGAACCGTAAAAAACGGGATATCCCCAATTATAAGGCTCAGGATATTTGAATGCCCGAACAATGTGGTCCCCGACGGACCTCAGGAGATCCATCAGAAATACACCCCGAACAGAAGCATCATTTCGAACATCTTCTCAAAGAAGAAGGGTTCCATTATCACAAAAACGGCACACCCCAATGCAAGGAAAGGTCCGAAAGCCATGTAATCAGGGTCTTCCGCGAAATGGATCGCTGCCTTCTCACGCTGTATCTTTAGTTTCTCGGCCCTTGGGTCTTCGGCCTCGGCGACGCGCTTCTTCTCTGCAGAAACTCTCTTCATCTTTCTGAAAAGAAGCGGAACTGCGAAAATAACAGCGGAAAATATCGATACATAAACAAGGATGAGAAGTCCGTAACATCCGGTGATAAGTCCTGTAGCGAACAAAAGCCACATATCACCCATCCCCATGCCCTCACGGCCAAGGAAAGTAATAGATAAGAATCCGATAAGCCAGATGACACCGCCTCCCACAGCGGAACCGATCAGCTTGTTGAGGACGGGGATCCACCACTGAACTTCAGGTGTAAACCATACCGATCCCTCGAAAACATCCGCCAGGATAGACAAAACCCCGCAGCAAGCAATGAATATCGAGAACTGGTCGGGAATGATCCTGTTGAGCTTATCTGCCATCATTACCAGCATCAGGACCGGAATAACCAGCAGTATTACAGCCAGATGCATGGGTCTGAAAACATAGATGTACTGGACTTTACAGAAATAAACCGTTACGCAGTAGCACGCAGCGCAGAAAATACAAGCAATAAGGCCTTCAGGAAAAGGTCTCATTCTCTTGGACGGCCTGTAGTCAGGATCCTGGGGCGTTACACCGTATTCCTGAAGCCATTTGTCGGGAAATCTCCCGAACAGGTATGTGATAAGTGCGCCCGCAGCCACGCCTGCCACAACTGCGAATACATAATATAAAACATCAATCATATTAGTTAGAAGTTTAATATACCGTGGGGGAAAATACAATTATGTAGTGTAAAGAAGACTTAATAATCCTTGCGGATGTCTTAACTGTAAATTAACAGTTAAATTTCGGTCATATATGTCAGCTTTAAGTG
>Ga0247609_10005548_pt1 | contig 12369 bp, 9 predicted proteins | sample 172DNAGHGlowgp2_FD_193487 | JGI IMG/M metagenome (GOLD analysis project Ga0247609, IMG submission 193487) | Sheep rumen microbial communities from Palmerston North, Manawatu-Wanganui, New Zealand - 1728 DNA GHGlow gp2 | ecosystem: Host-associated > Mammals > Digestive system > Stomach > Rumen ... | reverse complement strand
GCGTCACGTTGTACGCATACAATACCCAAACCATTGTGGCTGTTCTTACGGATGCGCTTGAATGCCTGAAGGATACGTGGCTCTATAGTCATCTCCAGACTCTTCGCCTTGTCACGGAGCTTGTCTTCCTCGGCCTTGGTCTCTATGACTATCTCGTCCAACTCGTTCTTCTTCACTTCCAAGTCCTTGTTGCGGTTGTCGAGCTCTTCCAAACTCTTCTCTATAAGAAGGTCTTTCTGCTTCTCAGCCTGCTCACACTCCTTGATACGCTTCTCCGCCAACTGTTGCTCCAGACTCTGGTATTCCATCTCCTTGTTAACCAAATCATACTCGCGGTTGTTGCGGATGTTGTTCAGACGCTCCTGAGACTCTTCCTTCTTCTTCAACGCACTTTCTCGCTCGGCAATCCAATGGTTCTTGTTCCGGTGAATCTCTTCCTTCTCCATGTTGGTCTTTTCTATACGGGTGCGAAGCCCTTCTACCTCGTCTTCCAAGTCCTGAACCTCTAAAGGCAACTCACCACGGATGGTGCGTATCTCGTCTATCTTCGACAATATTGTCTGTAATTGATACAAATTCTTCAGACGTTCCTCTATGGACATGTCTGCTGCTGATTTTTCTGATTTTCTTGCCATAATTTATATATGTTAATATTCTGTTTTTTATAATTTCAACTCTTAACGGCGTTGTACCGATACCCTCGCCGCATGGAAAAATTCCTAATTCCTAATTCCTAATTTAAGCGAAGCGAAACTCTCGACTCTCGACTCTCAACTCTCATAAATAATTAATAGGATTGGTCTCTATCTCTGTCTTGTATAACTTTACACCTGGACATCGTTCTCTCAAAACTTCCTCAAGCAAATCAATGGTGTAACGCTCACTCTCATAATGACCTATCTCCATCAACTGTATCTGCTCGTCATAACCGAAGAAACGGTGATAGCCTATCTCGCCAGTGAGAAACACATCTGCTTTCTGACTGATGGCGTCTGATATCAAAAACGAACCGGCACCACCACATACTGCTACCTTCTCAATTTGCTCACCATGCCAACTGTTGTAACGTACACTGCCGGCATCAAAACGCTCCTTTACCATTACAATGAAATCTTCACGCTCCATAACTGATGGCAACATCCCGATAATACCGCTGCCGCTACCCGGATAGGACACGTTGGAACGCAACGGCTCTATACCTGTCAAACCTAATGTGTCGGCAATCTTATAATTCACACCGCCTTGAGCATTGTCTAAATTTGTGTGACTCGAATAAACACTGATACCTAGTTGTATAGACTTGATTATACAACGCTGAACCATGTCCTCACCAACTATGCGCTTGGGAGATACGAATAGCAATGGATGATGACTCACAACTAGATTGCAACATTTTGAATGAGCCTCTTCCAACACTTCTTCAGTCACGTCTAAACACAATAATACCCCTGACGATTCAGCATCCACCGTTAATCCTATCTGCAAGCCGGCATTATCGAAACTGTCTTGCAGGGACAGTGGAGCAAATTGTTCAAGGGCTCCAATAATATCCCGTATTTTCATACTATGTGTATTATAAGGTGAAGAAATATGTTTGAAAAATAACATGTTTTACAATAATGCTACATTTACAACAACATCCTTTTCTTCACTTTCTATGCAAAGGTAGCCTTTTTTTCCCACATGACAAAATAAATCCAATGCATTTACGTTTTATATTGTGAATTTCATATATGTACATAATCATCTTATAAAAGAATTCCTAATTCCTAATACCTAATTCCTCATTCCTCATTCCTCATTCCTAATTTAAATAGTATGCTTTCCGTAATCGTTCCTGTTTACAACACTATCAACACTATCGACAGATGCATCAACAGCCTTCTCAGACAAGGTGTCGATGACATCCGGATTATTCTGGTGGATGATGGCTCTAACGACGGCTCGGAAAAGAAATGCGACGAATGGAAGGAGAAGGATAAAAGGATTTCTGTAATACATAAAACAAACGGGGGACTGTCTGATGCAAGAAACAAAGGACTGGAATTGGTAAATACTCAACTGGTTACCTTTATCGACTCTGACGATTTCCTTCAGGATAATTCGTATAAGGAACTTTTGAATGTGATACAACAACATCCTGAATATGATATAGTGGAATTTCCTGTCTTCGTCAATTTTGGATCTAACAAGGAATTTGTAATGAAATTCAATAACCAGACTTTTATGTCTTTCGAGGACTATTGGATTAAGGGGAGGGGATATACTCATTCGTATGCTTGGAACAAAATATATAAAACCGAACTCTTCAAGGATGTGAAATTCCCAAAGGGCATTCTCTTCGAAGACCTGCACACTATGCCTTTGCTAATGAAACAGGTAAAATGTCTGGCTACTGTCAATTGTGGAGTGTATTATTATTGCTACAACGATGCGGGTATTACTGCTAATGCGGATGGAAAAGCTCTCACTATGATGCTGGACGCATACATGAAAGTGGTGGACGAAAATCCGGGATTCATCTACGACAATGAATTCTATCTAGAACTCGTAAACCGACAAATCGACGTTTTCAACACCACCGGGAACAAACCTGTCATACCGGCAAGGCATATCAATAACATCAATGCTTTAAAAAAGAAGTCTTATCGGTGGAAAGCTAGAATTATTAACATATGTGGCGTTAATAATCTTTGCAGATTCTCTAAATGGATAGCAAAAATCAGAAAAGTTTAACTACCAACTAAAAACAATTCCTAATTCCTAACTCCTAATTTTTTAAAGAATTCCTAATTCCTAATTTGAATTAAATAATAATCCGGAATTTCTTCCAAAAAACTGTAGGACTGATTCTCGTAGTCCATCTTGCAGCAGTAATGCTTCAAACCGTTACTTACAACCAAATAATCTACACGCATCACTATATTGTAACGACATATCTGATCAAACACTTTCTGGGTAATGGATACGTTGGGACGCTTGTATTCCATTATCATTATCGGACGAAGATGGATGTCGTACAACACCGTATCACAACGACGACGCATACCATTCAAATCTAAGTTTACCTCATTGCCCATCAGATTTTCTGGGTAACTCTTCTGAGATATTAGATAGTTCACAAAATGCTGACGAACCCATTCCTCCGGGGTCAACGCTACATATTTCTTGCGTAATATGTCATATATGTTGTAACCACCTGAAACCTCCTGCAACTTGACTGCATAGTGGGGGAGATTCAAACGACGTTGAATGTTGTTTTTTTCCACTTCGTTTCTTCCTTTAAACTTTTATTGCTAACTTTGCAAAGTTAGTTATTTATATCGACATGGCAAAACAAGGACCATTATCTTATAAGGACATTATTAAGGAAGTGGATGCGGGATTTTTCAGACCCGTATATCTTCTCATGGGTGACGAATCTTATTATATCGACTTGGCTACTGACTATATTGCTTCTCATGCCGTTAATGAAGAAGAAGCGGACTTTAATATGCTTGTCATGTACGCCACGGATAGGACGGAAGTGGGGGAAATCATCAACAATGCGAAAAGATTGCCGATGATGGGAAAATATCAAGTCGTAATTGTTAAAGAATGTCAAAATGTTAAAAAATGGGATGACCTCATTTTCTATGTCGAGAAACCTTCTCCGTCTACCATTCTTATACTTTCATATAAGAATGGTTCAATGGACAAAAGAAAGAAACTGGTCTCTAAAATTGAAGAGAGTGGGGGACTGCTAATCAGCAATAAAATCAAGGATGGAATGCTGCCTTCTTTTATAAGGGATTACCTTAAGGATAAAAAGGTGGACATCGATAATAATGCCACAATGATGCTGGTGGAAAATATTGGAGCTGATCTATGCAGAATGACGGGAGAACTCGATAAGCTATGCATAACGCTTCCTCAAAACACTAAAGTCATTTCGCCTGAATTGATTGAAAAAAACATCGGAATTAGCAAAGATTTCAACCAATGGGAGTTTAAGTCTGCTATTGTACGGCACGACATTCTCAAGGCTAATAGAATTATAAACTATTTTTGCGACAACCCTAAACTTAATCCTCCTATCATGACGGTGGCCATGCTGTTCGGTTTCTTCGCTGATATCATGATGATGTATTATGCACCGGATAAGTCGGATAATGGGTTGATGAAACATCTTGAAAAGAAATCTATTTACCAGCTGAATGACATAAAAAGTGCTGCCAGACACTATTCTGCTGCAAAGACCATGAAAATCATAGCTAAATTAAGAGAAACTGACGCTAAACTGAAAGGTATTGAAAAAGGGAATACTACCGATGCCGATATAATGAAAGAACTTGTATATTTCATTCTGCATTAGTTTTATAATAGTAAGGCTTTGTGGATATATAAGTGATTCTTAATTCTTGATTTGAACTAAGAATCATTTTTTTTGTCTGTAATTATTGCCTTAAAAATGTAAAATCTATGTTTTATATAGTAAAATAGGACCGGATTTTAGTGTATTTTTATAAAATAATACTGTAAATCTTACTTTTTTTTACTCGATTTTACTTTTTTACACAAAAAAATCAAACAAAAATTTTAGGCGTGTTTTCACTGATTTTTAAACTTTTATACACTTTTAAAACGCCCTGAGATTTTAATTATTTTAGCTTCGTAAATCGATTGATGACAAATGAAAAATAACGCGATTATTGACGAAAATAAGCATTCTGACGTTTAAAATAGTAAATCGATTTAGGTTTCTAAATGTATAAAACCTTTTGACAATGTAAATAATCGTTGGTTTTATGTTTTGATTTGTATATTTATCTACAAATGAAAATTGTGAAGTATAAAACCAAATTCCATGTGTGAATTTGTATCTATATATGTATATGCATAAATATGCGATGTGAATATTGTTGATATAACTTACATAAAACCAATAAAATATATGATTTTGTTATTGTTGCAGGTTTGAAAAAGCATGCAAAAACGTATATATTGTTAAAATTTGGTGAATATTTACGAGTTGCGTTGTTGTAAGTTGTATAAAATCAGTAAATTAGCACGATTTGTTAATTTTATAATATAATCATATTTCCTGGGTTTTTATACGCTTTTATTGCTGGTTGGTTTTACTGTTGTATATTATTTGCGGTGTGCCTCTCTTCCTTGATTTTAGATAATAAATTCACTTTTTTAAAATTTTTATTTGTAAAATTTTGTCCGTTTGTAAAATTGTTGTAACTTTGTAAATGTAATTACAAATGTTAATTCCGATTGCTGATTGTAAAATATCTGTTTTGGTCTGCATTTGTATTACTACATGCCCCTTGTTCTCTCAATATAGGATTGTATGTCTTTTATACTTCTCTTATATATAATAATGTATGATTGTAGTAATAAATTACCTGCCTACTATAGGGTGTGAGAATTGAATATATTAAGAATTGAATGAATTTTTTAGAAAAACAATGACTGACACAGAACGTATTCAGGAAATTATCAGAGCAAAAAATCTGAACAACATCCAGTTTTGTTCAATAACTGGAATTTCTCCTGCTTCATTGTCACATATTACTAGTAACAGGAGTAAACCTACGCTTACTATTCTTAGAAATGTTATCAATGGTTTCCCGGATGTAAACCCGGAATGGATCATGATGGGAACAGGACCCATGTTCAGAAATAATGAACAACAATTCAATGACGAAAGCCATAACGACTTAAGGGCTTATGAAGATAAAATGGAGAATGACAAACTTCCTCTTCTTTTTGATGACGATCTGAATGACACTCAACAAACGAATACTGTCAAACAAATAAGATCTAACAATTGGTCAAACCAGAACAGCAACGGAAATATTGAAGATATTGTCAAGAAAACTCTTGCTGTAATGCAAAAACCGCAAAGGAAAATTGTGGAGGTCAGAATTTTCTTCGACGACGGAACGTATGAGTCGTTTGCTACAAAACTCAAAGCATAGAATCTAGAATATATAAGTTGAGCAATTTTGAAATCTCATTGATACCATCAATGAATAATACCTGACTGAAGTGTCCCGGAAGTGAATGACTGCTTCCGGGATTTTTTTTATTGATTATATGCCTAAATCATAATTTAAAAAGCCTCAGGACTAAATTGAAAAACAACTTTAATAATATTAACAATTTAGCATTAATTAACTAAATATTAAAAAATAATTACCAAATCATTAATTAGGATTTTTCGCATTTTCTTCATATTTTTAGTCGTTTCAACTAAAATTACGCTTCTTTTATTAAATAATTCCTCATTTGAGCGAAGCTCACCCCCCTCCGCATGGCTCTCTCGACTCTCGTCTCTCGACTTTCAAAGAATTCTCAGAATACAGCGAAAATATTCCGTCTATAAATGCCTCTCGCTCATATTCACAAAAGGTACCGCTCGTAAAGATGTTTTTGCATTCGTGATAAGCACGGGCTCTGCAAGCACCTCCACAAACATAGCGCAAGAAACATGTCGAACAACCGTCTATTTTGTCTACAACTAAGTGGCTGCAGCGTTCTATCACTGGGGATGAGGAAAGCAGGTCGGAAATAGACACGTCATGAATGTTGCCAATCAAGAATTCTGGATAATGGAGCAACTGACATGGATAGACATCGCCGGTCGGTGATATGCTGATTTCGGAACCGCCAATGGCGCATTTGCAACGACGGCAGGTTTGGGAAGACTGAAGCGTGGATTCGCAATAACTCAACGGGTTCACACCATTCGCCTTCTTCAAACAATCAAAATACTCTTTTCCGCTTATCGACATGTCCACATCGCTATTGTTTGCACTGCCGGCAGGAAACAAAGGTGCGAAATTCATATGACTGCCATACTTCTGCGCCATTGACTCAACGTCACCTATATTTAAGCGGTTTACAGTCATCGACAACCTGTATGGAATATCATTCTGCTGCAGTAGTTCTATGCAACGCTCGGTCTTGGCATAGCTGCCACTGCCTCGGAAACGATCGTGTGAAGATGCGTCTTTGCCGTCTATGCTCACAGATACGCCGTCAAACGATTCGGAGAGCTCTTGTATATTTGATTCGCTAACTAATGTGCCATTCGTAAGAATGTCAACATTGCATCCTTTGGAACGGATATAACGGGCGATTCTAAATACATCCTTGTTAAGCAAGGGTTCACCGCCTGTCAAGGTAAACGATAATGGGGAACCGGCATAAGCTACAAGGTCGTCTACCAACTTCTCATACTCTTCATAACTTAAAGAAGCATGTTCCCCCTCTTGGCGGTCTGTTGCATAACAGTATTTGCAATGAAGATTGCATTTGCTCGATATCGACAACTGAACATTACTCAACTGTTGTGGTTCACATGTAATTGGAAGCTCGCATTCTGAAGGGGTGTCGAATATGCGACTTGAAATGGCTTCATTAAAGAACGAGCGTCCTTGCTCATAAACATCCCTACCTTGAGTTTCAAGCAGGGACGATAAGATGTCAGATACACTGTTTGTGCCGTCACACAATGACAATAACAATGCACCGTTATGGTTTGTTACCAACCACGACGGTATCTCTGGATTGAAAAACAACACCTTGTCGCCGCGCTCAATCTTTTCTATACTTGAAGGTAAGGTGAGAAGTATCGACATAACTACTGACCGCTGCAATTGTAAGCGCTGCCGCAACGGCCACCGCCTCCGCCACATTCATACGAACTGCCACAACGCCCCTGGCCATTGGCGCCCTGACCACTACAACTGTACGAACTGCCGCAACGGCCACCGCCTCCGCCACATTCATATGAACTGCCACAACGCCCCTGGCCATTGGCGCCCTGACCGCTGCAACTGTAAGAACTGCCACAACGGCCACCACCGCCGGAACATTCATACGAACTGCCACAACGACCTTGGCCTCCGGCACCTTGACCACTGCAATTATATGCACTGCCACAACGGCCACCGCCGCCGGAGCATTCGTAGGAACTACCGCAACGACCATTGCCACCGGAACCCTGACCGCTGCAACTATAGGAACTGCCACAACGACCACCACCGCCGGAGCATTCGTAGGAACTACCGCAACGGCCATTGCCGCCGGAACCCTGACCACTGCAACTATACGAACTGCCACAACGACCACTGCCGCCACTGCAACTATATGAACTACTGCAAATGCCACCGCCTATTCCCATCGCATTGGCTATTGTGCTCTTGGAACCGAAAAACAGACCGGCTGACAATATAAACGAACCTTCAAGCATTCGCTTTATAAAATCACGGCGTGACTGACTGTCGTTATGTTCTTTACTTTCCATAATCTCTAATATTTAGTTTGTTTAGGTTATTATTCTGGCACTCAAGGCTCTTTCAACTCTCAACTAAGTATCTGACTTGCATGGTCCTTTACCTTTATCTCTTTTGGACCTATTACACGCTCTACAACACCATCCTCATCTATTATGAATGTTGTACGATAGGTGCCCATATAAGTGCGACCGGCAAGCTTCTTCTCACCCCATACACCAAATTCCTCTACCAAACGCTTATCACTGTCGGATATCAACGGAAATGGTAAGGAGTTCTTCTCTTTAAAGCGCTGATGTGATTTCACACTGTCTACACTCACTCCTATCACTTCATAACCGGACTTACGTAAATTGCTGTAGTTGTCACGCAAATTACATGCTTCGGAGGTGCAACCGGGAGTGGAATCCTTGGGATAGAAATATAAAACTATTTTCTTGCCTTTAAAGGAACTCAAACGTATCTCATTTCCCTCTGAGTCTGTTCCCAATATCTCGGGAGCTTTCATGCCTGATTCCATAATATTTTATCTGCTTATTAGGTGTTTGACATTTATTTTCCAAATATAATGCATTTTTTTCGGATTTGAATTATCTTTACATCTTTTTCTTCAAAAAATATTGTTAACTTTGCAAAAAGGGCTAAAATAATTTAAGTTATGAAATTGGTTATTGACTTTCTGAAAAAACTGAAAGAACACAACTATCGGGAGTGGTTTATTGAACACAAACAGGATTACATCATGGCTCAGCAACGATTCAACAACATGACTCAAACTATATTGGACGGAATCATGCAGTTCGACGAATCGGTCACCGGGCTTACGGTGAAAGACTGCACTTATCGCATATATAGAGATGTCAGATTTTCTAAAGACAAATCACCTTATAAAACTCATATGGGAGCGTATATTTGCCCTGGTGGAAAAAAATCTGGATTCGCAGGATACTATTTCCATGTCGGAATTGGTGGGCATGGGTATCCGGATGGACATATGTTGGCGGTTGGTGACTATATCTGCGAACCTAAGGTGTTGAAAATTCTGCGAGAGGATATTATCGATGATGGAGACTATTTCTTGTCCACACTAAAAAACGCTAAGAATTATATACTCGACGACTCGTTCAAACTGAAGAAAGTGCCTAAGGGATTCAACCCGGATTCTCCTTGGGCGGAATTCACGAAATATAAGGTATATTGCCTGTTTCAAGAGCCTGATAATAATATCATCACTTCTGATAACTGTGCGGAGTGGGTCATACAACAGTTTAAGGAGGGAAAACCGTTCCTCGATTTCATTAACAGGGCTGTACAATACGTAAAAGATGGAAACGAATAATAACTATAACACAGAACATGAGGAAACTCCATTGGTGCTTAAAGACACCAGATTCATGGACCTCATGAAAAGAAGGATATTCAACGTTCTTATAGTCGCTAACCCTTATGACGCATTCATGCTGGAAGATGACGGCAGGGTGGACGAAAAAATTTTTACCGAATATTCTAAACTGGGACTCAGATACCCGCCACGTTTCTTTCAGGTCTCTTCTTTAGAGGAAGCGGAGGAACTTCTAGAGAAAAACACTTTCGAATTGGCTATTTGTATGCCGGGAACTGGAAGCACCGATGTATTCGACATCGCTAGAACCATCAAGAGCAAATACGAAAGGATGCCTATCGTCATTCTTACTCCTTTCAGCCATGGTATTACTAAGAGAATGGAAAACGAAGACCTCTCTGTGTTCGAATATGTCTTCTGCTGGCTCGGAAACACCGAACTGCTACTGTCTATCATAAAACTTATGGAGGATAAAATGAACCTCGATAACGACCTCAAGGACGGGGTGCAGATGATTATGCTAGTGGAGGATTCTATCAGATTCTATTCGTCTATTCTACCTCGATTATACAACTTCGTACTGCAGCAAAGCCTGCTTTTCGCTACTGAAGCTCTCAACTCACAACTGGAGATGCTCAGAATGAGGGGAAGACCTAAAATTGTGCTCGCCAGAAACTATGAGGAGGCGTGGGAACTCTATGAGAAATATAAGGATAATGTGCTTGGGGTTATAAGCGACTGCAAATTCCCCAAAAACGGTGTCAAAGACGAAATGGCGGGATTCAAACTGCTCACTCAAATCAGAAAAGAGGATGAATTTGTACCTATGATTATGGAATCGTCTGAAACTTCTGCCATCGAACTGGCAAAAAAGTGTGGCGCTTCATTCATCGACAAGAATTCTAAAAACATGGACCTCGAACTCAGAACTCTTATCTCTAACTATTTCGGATTCGGTGACTTCATTTTCAGAGATCCTAAAACCATGGAAGAGGTGGCGAGAATTAAAAACCTCAAGGACCTGCAGGACAATATTTTCACGCTTCCGAAAGAATCTCTACTATATCATATCTCTCATAATAACGTGTCAAGATGGCTCGGGTCAAGAGCTCTGTTCCCTATAGAACAGTTCCTTAAAAGAATTACATGGCATTCCCTACAGGATGTCGACGCGCATCGACATATCATCTTCCAGGCTATTGTCACATACAGAAGAATGAAAAACCAGGGAGTGGTGGCTGTATTCCACAAGGACCGGTTTGACGAATATTCTAACTTCGCACGTATTGGCGAAGGGTCGCTTGGAGGAAAGGGGAGAGGCATCGCTTTTATCGACCATATCATTCAACGACATATGGACCTCAACCAAAACGAAAATGCAAGGGTGAGGATTCCCAAAACGGTGGTGCTATGCACTGATATTTTTGATGAGTTCATGGAAAAAAACGAACTCTATCAAATCGCACTCAGCGACATTCCCGACGATGAGGTGCTCATGTATTTCCTCAGGGCAAGACTGCCGGAAAAACTTGCAGACGACCTTATGGCTTTCCTCGACGTCGTTAAACAACCTATTGCAATTCGTTCTTCATCTCTCCTCGAAGATGCTCATTATCAACCTTTCGCCGGAGTATACACCACTTATATGATTCCGTATTGCGATGACAAATATCAGCGGCTGAAGATGCTCAGTGATGCTATTAAGAGCGTCTACGCATCTGTCTTCTTCAAGGCAAGCAAAGACTATATGATTGCTACGTCTAACGTTATCGACAAAGAGAAAATGGCGGTCATTCTGCAGGAAGTCGTCGGAGAAAAATATGGTGACAGGTTCTATCCTACTATGTCGGGAGTGGCAAGAAGCATGAACTACTATCCTATCGGAGACGAAAAAGCGGAGGAGGGAATCGTAAACCTCGCCCTTGGTCTAGGTAAATATATCGTCGATGGGGGTGTTAGCCTAAGGGTGTGCCCTGCTCATCCCGATAAGGTGTTGCAAACTAGCGAGATGGATATCGCACTCAAGGAAACTCAGACGAAGTTCTATGCTCTCGACCTGAAAAATATGGCAGAGAATTTCTCCGTTGACGACGGATTCAATATTCTTAAAGTTAGAGTGAAAGAGGCGGAAAAAGATGGAACACTACAATACATCGCATCAACTTACGACCCTTATGACCAAATCATCAGAGACGGTATATATGAGGGGGGAAGAAAGGTAATCACTTTCTGTGGAGTCCTACAATATGGCGTGTTCCCCCTGCCGGAACTGCTTTCCAAGGTAATAAAACATGGCAGGGAGGAGATGAGAAGAGAGGTCGAAATAGAATTTGCCGTACAGATTCATCCTGATAAGACGGGGGACTTCTATCTGCTACAAATAAGACCTATGGTCGATATGAAAATGAAACTGGAAGAGGACATTTCTCTCATTCCTGACGAAAAGGCGCTCATTCGAAGCCATAATGCCATCGGACATGGAATCGTCAATAATGTAGTGGATGTAGTATATGTCAAAACTAAGGATCCGGAAACGGGAAAGACTATTTATTCGGCAAACAACAACCCGCAAATCGCTGAGGAAATCGAACTGATAAACAGACAGTTCCTAAACGATGACAATAATTACGTTCTTGTCGGACCGGGAAGATGGGGATCTAGCGACCCTTGGCTCGGAGTGCCGGTTAAATGGCCGGCTATCTCTGCCGCCAAAGTGATCGTCGCAGCGGGATTGAC
>Ga0247609_10005546_pt1 | contig 12371 bp, 7 predicted proteins | sample 172DNAGHGlowgp2_FD_193487 | JGI IMG/M metagenome (GOLD analysis project Ga0247609, IMG submission 193487) | Sheep rumen microbial communities from Palmerston North, Manawatu-Wanganui, New Zealand - 1728 DNA GHGlow gp2 | ecosystem: Host-associated > Mammals > Digestive system > Stomach > Rumen ... | reverse complement strand
ATATAAATCATAATCAGTATTAGGTTTAACGGTTATATCATGATCACGAGTCGAACTGAATATACTTGTTTGATAATCTGCCCATTTATATTGTATATTATTTATACTGAATGTCTTTTTAAATAATTTATATTCATTATTAGGCATTACTGTAAATTCATGATTTCTGGATATACTGAATAATCCATTTTGAATATCAGACCATTTTATATCTGTTGCAGTAGAATTTTCACCAGAATATAATAATGATGAATATTTTTTAGATACTATATGATTATTTGTAGGTTCAGGTTTAAAACTAAATTGTCTATTATTATAATCACGTGTAGCACTAAACATATTAGTTTGATATTGCACCCAATTATAAGATCTTTCATCACGTCCAACTATACCTCTATTATCATTATATGCATTAGGATCTTTTTGGAAGGCATATAACATATTAAGATAACTGTATGTATTTATATTTACAGTAAACATATGTGTACCTACACGTGGATTATATGGTATAGTTGTGTATTTATATTTTATATTATATATATTATTTATATTAGATATTATAGGACTTGTTTGTCTTAAATTAGTTAAATCTGATTTACCTATTATATTATAATTATATCCATGTGGTGCTGTTGTATAATTATGATTATTTCTGTTTTTTCCGAATAATTGTGCTTGATATATATACCAATTTTTACTTTGGAATTGCCCACGTCTATAAAAATCACCTTCACCATTATATCTGGCATAATCATCATAAGTACTATATCCATATTCTCCTGTTAATTCATTTCCATTTATTATAGGATTAACTATTTGATTATAATAAGAATATGTTGAAAAATATTTATTATAACCATTTTTTGGACCTAATACATTATATTTAGCATTATTATAAGGTTCTTGTGTATATATATTATGTTGTGTAAACCCTAAAATAGGATCATTATAATCATCTTCTAATCCGTTTTTTGTATATCCTAATAAACTTTTTTGGTATTTTTCCCATGTAAATTCATTAGTGTTATTATATTTATTTAAATAATTATAATTTAAATTAGATTTATAATTCCATGAAGCATTAGTATTATATAATTTATATGTGCTGGCCTTATAATATGTCCAAGGATTTATTACTTTATATAATATACCATTATTAACTGTAGGTGTATAAGGTTCTGTAACTCCCATTGAAATTTGATTACCTAATACTCCTTCATATATATTGTGAACTTTTTTACTTTTAAATAATTGATTTAAATAATTACCGTATTTAAATGATGTCTTTGTTCCAAAATTATTTATATATGTTTCTGTATCATTAAATATACCTCCATTATTACTTAAATTATCATATAATATATTAAATAAATTTTGATTATAATATGTATATAATGAAAACTCTTTATCCCATATACCATTATTTCCAGTAGGTTTATATGGTTTAGTGGTATTAAAACGTGATAAATTTTCATATGCTGTTTCATAATCACTATCAGAATTAAACCAGGATGACATATCTTCTCGGGTTTTCGGAGCTCTAAGTAATTCAGCAAGTCTACCAAATTTTTGTCTGGCCTCTGCAAAATCTAATATTTTCAATACTTGTACTTTTGCTGTATCAGACCAATCTTTATTATCATTAATTTGCATTGTTTTAGTATATTTCTTAGAAACATATTCTTCACCATATATATTTCCTAATGCAAATCCTGACATTTCAGCTAAATTATTTCTTGTAAATAATTCCCCTAAATCAACAAATGTCCCACTATCTGATCTTATTGTACCTTTAGAATCATCATTTCTTGTTATACTGCCGTTTTGTATTTTAAACGCTTTAACTCTTTGAGCAAAATTTATTGAAAAATCTTTATTATCATAGAATCCATCACTACCGAAAAGTAAGTTACTAAATTCATTTCCCAAATGTGTTACACATCTGTCATATTTAATTCTGATTGTACCTTTACCAATAGGTTGGGGTGATTCGATATTTATAGATGAAGGAACCATAACACCTAATGTTGATAAATCAAATTCACATCCAATAAATTCAAATAATTTAAAGCCCATCATATTTGATAATGAATTATCTGTATATCCAGGCATACCATATGGGATATCATTAATTTTTATAGCACTATGAATTTTTCTAACTGGTGCTTGAAATAACATTACCAATAAATTAAACTTACGCATATTATCAGGTAAAACTTCACGACCATATGCGTCATCATATACTAAAAATTTATATAAATCCATTAATGTATTCAACCGCATATCAGTGGCGTCTTGATTACATTCAATATCAATAGTTTTTTCTTTAGAAAATTCAGATATAGTAGGTACATTAGCTTTATCTAAACCGTTAATTGCTCTGAAAAACCACGGGCAATTACAATTTAAATAACTTAATATTTGAGAAAATTTTACTAAAGCTTCAATTCGTTGATTATATTGTACTTTTGCATTACCCCTCATTGATGATAAAAATTGAGCTGCAGAGTTACTTGCTACATCATGTTTAGCATTATTTAATACACCGCCAAATAATCCATATTGCGTGTCAAATTTAAAAAATAATTTGAAATAAAAATATCCAGGTTCATCAAAGAAATTATGAATTCCCTTTTGAAACATAGTACGTTCATTTAACCATATATCATATCCATAATCTGGTAAATTAAGACCTACCCAATATTCATTACCGGTATCAGCATATCCAGGTTCAACATAATTTTTTCTATAATAAATAGGATTTAATTTATTACCTTCTTCTATAGCTTTTGTTTCTGCATTTACCCTATTTAAACCGGCCACGTCACCCCATTGCGGTGCTTGATCTCTATTACTTAATTCATGTACGGGATTTTTTTTAATATCTTTATTCCATTCAGTAAAAGGTAAAGATTTTGGTTTATCTTTTGTTTGATTTTTATATCCACTAGATATACCAGATAAACTTTCTTTATAATTATCATATGCTTCAATATTACTAAGATGTTCCCATTTTACATTTCCTATATTTGTTTTATCTAATGATGCATCATCATTCCAATTATATTGACCATAATCAGATATATTAGGATTTCTGAAATTAGAATCCCAGGTGTTTTGAACACTAGCCCATGCATTACCAGTAATACTATTAAATCTATCTTCTATATTATCAGATAATTTATTAAATTTACTGTCCCAATCAATTTTAGTGCCATCTGAATTTTTTAATCCTATTTTATCTAAAAATCCCATAATATTAAAGTATATTTATATTTCCATATAAAAAGTCATCTGAAAACTTTATATTATTACCGTCAATATAATCAAAATCAATATCTACTTCACGTTCTAATGTTTGTGAATAAAATTTAGCAGTACCTGCAACATAATTTATCGATACCAATTTTAAATCTCCTATATTGTCTGTTTCAAATTTTATATTATTAATATCTTTATCGTCTTTACGTTGACAGAAATTCCAATATGGTGTCAAGTCAATATCCCATTTTAAATTTGGAGATAATCTGTTTTTATATTTTGTCATTATTCTACAAATAGAAGGTTTCCAATATTCATCATTAAATATTTCAATAATATATGAATTATTTCTAAATTCTTTAACATTATTAACATTAAATATATATTTACCTGTCGTATAATTTTTATCAGAATTATGAGTATTTACATATATTCCATATTTATTATATTTATCTTTATTATTATCAATAAATATTTCAAGTTCTTGTATTTTATTATTTAAAATATTACATATACGGATTTGTTCATCTCTATCATCAGTTTCCTTATGTATTATTTCATTATATTTTTCTTTATATTCTTCTAATAATTTAACTTTATTATTATATCTATCAATAAATTCATTATACTTTTTAACATTTATCCATTCCTCAATATATTTATTTAATGCATCTTGATATAATTTACGATGAACAATATTATACTTATTCGATAAAAAATCATTTAATTTTACCGGTCTAGTATCATATATCATATCATTATATAATTTACTGTTTGATAATGCCATATTTATATATTATATATTATTTAAAAATAATTATTAGTGTTTTTAATTTTATATTATCAACGTCTTCTATTATTACTATTGTTATTATTTGAACTGTTGCTTCTACCGCCATTTTCAGTTCTTCCAGTAATTTGTGTAACATTTTGATTATTTTGACTATTAGCTGGTTGACTTGATTGATTATTGTTGTTATTTTTCTTTGCTTCTTCTGCTGCTTTTCTTTTTGCTTCTTCTTCAGCTTTTTTAGCTGCTTTTTCTGCTTCTTTACGTCTACGTTCAGCTTCACGAGTATCAATTCTTGCTTGTGCAAATGACATATCAGATATATATGAATCATATTTATCTGATCTTTCAAATGTTGCGTCTATAACTTGATCTAATGTCATATTTTCAGAACCTTCAATTCTAGCCATATTCTTTTCATCGAATGCTGCCATAGCTTTCTTCATATCATCAATTATTTTTTTATCAGTTTCATCAGTTCTACTCTTGACATTAATATTGAATGGATCACCAAGATCTTCCCTTGAACCTTGTGTACCTTGAACACCTTGAGTACCTCTACTTGATACCGGAGTAGTATTACTTGTAGGTTTAGGTACATCACCGAGGAAGTATGTAATATCTTGTTGTTTACCGTCAATCATAACATGGAAATTACTAATACCGTCATTTACACTATTAGGTTTAATTAAATATAATGTCTGTTTTATACCTGTTGAATCAGAATTTGCATCACGTTCATATTCAAATTTCATACCGGTTATATAATATAATCCTGTATACTGAATAGACGGTATAGGTGCATTTGCATTATTAGTGATTTTATTACTGTAAAACATTTTTAATTGTGGAATTTCATCTATAGGAGAACTTGTTTTTGAAGATGTATATGCAGCTGAAAAATCATATTCAGTAGGTTCCCCTTCTTCTCCGTCTTTTTGTTCTGGTTCTACATTATTATCTGAATCTTTTACAGGATCATATAATCCTGCCATTAATTTTAATACATTAATTTCATTTCGTTTTTCAATATCATTATCAACCCAATAACTTATAGATAATAATGTTCCTCTTTGTAATCCTAAATTAGGTTTATCAAGAACTATGGAATATCTTTTTATATTTTTTGATGCTAAAAACATTTCTCTTATTTGTTGTTGGGCTATTTTATCATAAAATGGATTTGTATTAATATGTGTTTCTGTAGTAACTGAACTATAATCTTTACCGTCTATACCTTGTAAATTATCTGGATTACATTGAACATCAGTCGGTACAAATGAATTAACAGGTGTAATATTTTGCATTGCTTCAGCGACATTAGATACAACACCAGCAGCTTTTGTAGCTATTTCATTAACCATTGAACTTAATTTTTTAATATTTTCAACCATATCCATTAATGATACTGCTGATTTATTAGATTCATTTACAACTTGTGACATTTCAAATAATTGTTTAAATAACTCAGGATTTGATTGTTTTAAACCTTTAAATGCAATATTTAATGATGATTTATCAACATTTTGTTTATTTAATACCTGATTAAATAAATCAACATTATTATTCATAAATTCCGCTGCCCATTTTTGAAGTGCAGATGTTGATGAATTATTATTTATATTTGATTGATTATTAGATTGCGCTGGTTGTTGTGTTTGAGGCGCTTCTTGTGGTTTATTTACACTTAAATCAACTGGTGTAAATCCGGCAATACTTTTATTAGTGCCGACATATGTTAAATCATTATTTGAATCTGATGTAAAATTACTTGATGTAAATGTCAGATTACTTACAGTATTTGTTAATGTAAAATTAGTAATAATTCTTGGTACTTCACTAAAATGTGATTTAACACTATTTGTATTTAATCCGTCATCACCTATAGTGGCGAATACACCTAAATTTTTAGGATCAACACCATTTTTTTGAAAATCTATAACCCATGAAAGATTAACAAGAACTATATAATTGTTTATATCTATCCAAGCATCCAATACATTATTTTCATCTGTACCTGCATATTTTATTTCAGATTTCATATAATCTAAAAAACTTTTATTCTCAACAAGTCTTTTCGCATTATCACCTAAATATTCACAATATTGAGTTGCCGCAAAACCTAATTTCATTTGTTTTGCAATCATTAATAAATATTCCCATGTATTAGGATAATTAGGATATGCGGCTTCATGAGAATCCCATTGTTCACCATGAGCTTCTTTTATTTCTTTATTTCGTTCTACTTGTTCATCTATTAATTCTTGTGCTTTAGCCAACTGTTGACGAGCTTCTTCATCTTTACGACGTCTTTCTTCTTCAGCTTTTCTTCGTGCTTCTTCTCTAGCTGCATCAGCAGCTGATTGACCACTACCCCCGCCACTACTTGATGATGTTGTTGTAGAACCACCACTATTTAATTTATTAACTTGATCTTGTGTTAATTTTATCGGAACTAAATTTCCATGTTTATCTTTTGTATAATATGTTTCATTTGCTTTTAATGTTCCGGTTACTAGTTTACCGTTTTTATCTAAAATTTTATCTTTAGTTACATTTATTGATGTTTGCTGACCTATTACTTCTTGTGTACGATTTATACTACCTCCGACATTTAAAGCACTTGCACTTATCCAATTATTATAAAGTAAAACATGTGATTGATTTCCTCCATCATTACGACCCCATGTTGACTGTACAAAACCTGAAAATGTACCAGAAACATCTATAAGAATATGCCCATTTGCACTTACATCTTGAACTATACCTTCACAATTTTTTGCACATATATTTCTATTTTCTTTGGAATATATATTAAATTTTGGTGTATATAAATTTTTATGTGTATAAATATTTTGTAAAGTAGGACTAACATGTCTACCATTTTGATACCAACCTAAAAATCCAAGACTTGTATTTGTAATTGTTGCCATATAATATTTCTAATTAATTATTTTATTGATTATTTTATTGATTATTTTGTGGTGGTACATAAGGGGTATTATGACGAGCTCGAGCTGCTTCAGATTCTGGATGTGCGACAACTGGTGTTTCTTTAGGTATTTCTTGTTTTAATCTTCTGGCCGCATTAATAGTTTTTTGTCTTTCTGCTTTTTCATATTTCTGTAATTCTTGTTGTACTAATTTTTCATAATCAGCCGACTTTCTAAATTCTTCAATAGGTTTATATATAGTTTCTGTTTTTGTTTTTGTTTTTTTATGTCTACCAGTACCCGTTGTTATTGTTTTTGTTTTTGTTTCAAAATTACCTCGTTTTTTCTTCCATATTTCATATGCTTTTTTTTCTACATCATCAAAATATGCTTCATATTTTACTTTATTTTGTGTTTCTCTGACATGAACTATTTCTCCTTTATGAATATATGTTTGACCAGCTACTAAGTAAGGATATTCATATTTATCAACAACTTTACCGGTATCATACCAGAACCAGTAACCGTCATTTTTAAGCTTATGGAATGCGTCGATATATATAGTAACTTGGGCGTTTTTATCTTCATCAAATGCTTGATTTATCAATCTGTTCTGGTGCATTACTGTAGGAATATCATCATAAACTATAGCTGCATTCTTAACATCATTTATATGAGGTATAAAATATTCACCCGTAATTCTATATATAGTTTTATGTGATACTGCATTTATTTTTGAATTTCTTTCAGCATCTAATATACATTCTAATTTACTGAAATTTACAGATATTTTTCTATATGGTGAATTCATTTGCGCTGAACCTGTCATAATAACAGCAATACGACTTGTGAATCCTATTTTTCCTATTAAACTTTGATTATTATATAAATCTACCACCAGAGTTATTGAAGGAATAAATTCAGTATAATCTAAACAAAAATATATTATATGTGCAGGTGCTATAACAACACCATCAATAACTATAAGAGGATATGCGACAGCATCCAGTTTTAAAAAATTAGCCACTTCTGTTATATTCGCAGCAGCATTATGATCATTTCGATCTTGCGGGTTTTGACCGTTAATATCCTGTTGGTTTGGTACTGTAGCTTTAATTTCCTGTAATAATTCAGGAGACGGATCTATAACAACATGTGGATCTGTAAAATTAATAGGATCTTGTAAACCGTTATAACTGTATTCTTCTTCTAATGTTCCTGCCCCAGGTGGTTTAAATCGTTGTCTGTCTAATCTATCTTCTTCTAAAAATTCTTCTTGTATAGTTTTATCTATTGTATCTGTATCTATTGGATCGGCTGTTAAATTAATACCCAAATTATTTTGATACCATTCTTGAATACTTTTTAATGTATTTAAATTAGGCAATCCGTTATTCTGAATTTGTGATATCATGGTCGCATGATCAAATTCATATGTTACCTTACTAGGATCAACAATTCCTTGAAATTCATGATTACGTCTATTTGGATTTTCACCATTATCATCGCCGTCAATATTCGGATCAGATTGTCCCTTTAATTCCTTACCTTCATAATAATCAGGTTGAGCCATTATTTTTATCTGGGCGTCTGAATAACCATGTTTCTTTAATAATTCTATTGTATCTTCATCAAATACATCTTTAGGATCAACAGGTTTAGATTTTTTTGTAGATGGTGTAGAATTTTGACCGTTTCTATTATTTCTACTCCTTCTACTTCTTCCTTGTTGATTTGCTGGACGACTGTCGCCGCGGTTATTTAACCCGCGTAATCCTACACAATCCATATTTATTAAATCATATATCATAAATTAAATATTTAAATTTAATAGAATACAACACCCAATGTTTTATCTATAATAAAATTCTGTTCACCCTCAACTGATTGGTTAGGAGATCTTTTTGAATTCATTTTCATTTGGAATGTTTTATCTTTTTCTTCTTGATCTATATTCTGATTGTTTTTAATAATTTCAGACGCATTGTTTGAAAATTTACATGCATTCATCATATAATCAATATCAGGACAATATATCAAATCATTTTCATTAAGTTCAAACGGATTAGATATACCGTTTAACTTACACAATATATCGGCATATTGATCATTCCCGTAAACAGCCAATGAAATCAAATCAGGACGAGCAACATAAAATTTATTGACCATAACAACTTGACCAGTTAATGAATTACCGGCTTCAAATGATTTAGATAATAAATCTAAATAATTTTCATCATTTTTTACTAAATACGCTTTATAATTAACTATTTTATAATCTAACATATATCACAAATATAATTATATATTATATACTTAAAAATAAAAAAAATCTCCAGATTCTTAATGATCTGGAGATATAAAAAATAATTTAAATATTATTCATTCATATAAATTATGTATATAAACATTATTAACACTTATATTAAAAAATGATATATTATAATTTTTATAATCATATGGATATAATACTATATTAAAATCATAATCATATCCACTTTCACCTAAATTATAATAAGGTTCCTCTGTTAATTTAACAGTATCAGATGTATTTTCTATAATAAATTTATGTTCATATAATGTAGAATTATTATTATCATATTCTATATTGATACCTGATCGTATAGTTACATTATTTATATCTATTTTACCAGGTACTGTTGAATATAATGTTAATACAAATCTATTTTCAAGAGCTGTATCTGTAGAATTAAATATTTCTCCTAAATTTAAATTATTTTCATATTCATTAGTATTTTCATTTATATAATATAATTCAGATTCTAATGAATTATTATTTAATTGCAAATTTATATATGAAACTTCTTGGTCGTAATATCCTGTAGATTTATTTATAATGATACTATTATCTAAAGATGTCAATACAGTCAATAACATATTAATAAAATCTTCATGAGATATTCTATTCTGTTTTTGTTCAATAGCCATAGATAATATTGAATCTTTATAACTATTAATGACATCAGGAATCAATTCATCTTCTAATGCTCCTATAAAATCTTTTATATTATTTATTACTTGTCCAGTTTCTTTATCTGAAATTTTTAAACCTTGAAAATCAATTTGCGATATATCAACAATATATTGTGGTTGACCACCTTCTATTTCACTTTCATAAAAATTTATGTTTATATCACCTTGGTTCCCGCTAAATCTTGATAATTTAGTAGGAACCGTAGCTGATACATTTCTTTGTGAATTTAAAAAGGTTAAAAAATCTCTAGCCATATTTTAAATTATTTTTTATTATTTATTTCTCCAAGAATAATATCCGCCTCCAACAATTACGTTATCAGCTTTTGTAATATATACAACAAAATCTCTATTATTTACTTTTATTGTTTGAGTAGTGCCGTTTACTTTATATTCTTCTAATGGATTCCATTGACCTGCACCATTATAATATGTTAATGTTACTGCTTTATTTTTAATTTTTTGCGGGAATGCCATATATTTTATACCTCCGACATTTAAAATATCTGTTACATCACTTGTATTACTTCTATTAGTAGCATTATTATATAATAATATTTGTTCTGAACCATAATTACCTATAATACAACTACTTGGATTTTCTCCAAAACTAGTTATATTATCTAATTTATAGAAATTATCAGGTATATTTGAAAGTGTTGACGGATCAAAAGTATAAGGACTATTATTTGGAGCAGTTTGACTTACATATATATAATCTGTAGCATCTTCATTAAAAACAATATTATTTATTGTTAATGTTTTATTATCTTTTACATTTAGGGACGAAAAGGTTAATTGTTCTATAAATGTTTCACCGCGAACTGAATATGGATCTATTGTATATCTTTTTTGTAAAACATCAGCAGGAATAAATGTATAATTTAATACTAAAGTGCTATTTGAATATATATAATTAGTTTTTGGTTTAATTAATATTTCAAAATTAGATTGATTATATACTTGTGTTATTTCTGGAATATATGCATTATAATAAGTATTTGATAAATTACTGTCGCTTGTTATATTTGCATAAGTAGTGGTTCCGTCTATATAATATAATGAATTTGAACTTGTTGATGTTGCTGAATAAGAATATGGTAAATATGAAGAACCACCAAGAATATCTGTTAAAGAAGTAAATGCTGTATTATTATAATTATAATGATATTTACTACCAGATTCGTTATTTTTTAATATTAACATTCCAGGTAAACCGAAATCAAGATTAACTCTATAATTACCAGATTGTACACCTGATGTTATTTTTAATGCAGATTGTGTTCCTAAATCAGGTATTTGTTTTTTCTCAGTATTGATATTAACTTCAAAATCGCCTATAAAATCATCACCTGTTGACATATTATATATATTTGAATCTGATGGATAAAATACAAAATCAGGAGTCATTGTATATGATTCTTGAGAAGAAATATATTTAGACGTTGATACAATACCGATAGTATGAACATTTGAATTTGTTGTTAATACTTCTAAATCGTTAGCCCAAGTAAGTTCTCCTTGTGGACCGTATAAAGTTAATTCACCGACAGCATTTGTTGTTATTATTGTTTTATTATCTTCAGTTTCAGATAAATCAATTATTCTGGCATTACTTTTTAATACATAATTATTTAAATTTAAATTAACATATTTATTTTCATTTGTAGTTTGATTTACTCCATTTACTTGAACTCCCTGAATAGATGAATCCGCTTTACCTAAACTGGTTTGAACAACTGAAGCTAAATCTGTTTTAGGTACACCACCTGACGGTTTTGTATATTTTGCTCCTATTTGATTTGATACTGTAGTTGCAAAATTAGGATCATCCCCTAATGCGGCAGCTAATTCATTTAATGTATTTAATGTTTCAGGTGCTGAATCAACTAAACCGGCAACAGCTGTTTGAACATCTGATGTAGTAGCTTTATTATTCCAATCTGTTATATTTTGTTGTGTTATAGCTTTAACATAAGATGGAACCGTCGGGTCTGTTTCATTATTTATACCACCGCCAGCAGGTATTAATTCATCTTCTAATGCATCAATAAAATCTTTAATATTATTTATTTCTTGACCATTATTAGTAATTTGCATTCCTTGAAAGTCAATTTGCGATATATCTACTATATATTGTGGTTGTTCACTTTCAAAATTAGTATTTATTTCTTCTTGTGTACCGCTAAATCTTGATAATTTAGTAGGGACAGTAGCCGATACATTTTTTTGTGGATTTATAAAAGGTAAAAATTCTCTTGCCATATATTAAATTATTTTTTATTTATACAGATATATAAGCTCCTCCAATTCTTTCATATACATTGAATGGACGATTATTTATTTTTATATTTGATCCTATTTTATTTAAATTATACCACGCGCTTGCTCCA
>Ga0247609_10005542_pt1 | contig 12376 bp, 15 predicted proteins | sample 172DNAGHGlowgp2_FD_193487 | JGI IMG/M metagenome (GOLD analysis project Ga0247609, IMG submission 193487) | Sheep rumen microbial communities from Palmerston North, Manawatu-Wanganui, New Zealand - 1728 DNA GHGlow gp2 | ecosystem: Host-associated > Mammals > Digestive system > Stomach > Rumen ... | reverse complement strand
TCTCTTTCCTGCTGATTTCTTTCCCGAATGAGCTCATCTTTTGCATTTAACAAAATTTCTTTTTTCTGTGCTTCAGCTTCTCTGATTGCGTCCTGTTTTACACGTTCTGCCTTTTGCTCTGAAGCAGATAATTGAAATCTGGCATACAGCCAGCGAATAATCCATCCAAGAACAATTCCAACAACAGGGAGAATTATAAACCAAATCCAAGTTGGCATATACTTCACCTCTATTATATAACATTTAGAATAGTTCACTTTCAATTGTAAAGCAAAAAAGATTATCTGTCAAACTGAATTTTCAAAGTACAAGGGCCTTTTACATACTGAAATTCTTACCCAGATAAACTTCGCGGGCAACTTCGCTGGCAAGGATTTCTTCTTTGGTGCCTTGGAGCATGATGGTGCCGGTGTTTATGATGATAGCGCGGTCGGTAATTTCCAGGGTGTCGCGGACATTGTGGTCGGTAATGAGGATGCCGATTCCACGGGAAGCAAGAAGTTTTATTACACTTTTGATATCGGCAACGGCAATAGGGTCAATTCCGGCAAAAGGTTCGTCCAAAAGCAGGAATTTTGGCTCAATGGCAAGGGAACGGGCAATTTCGGTACGACGGCGTTCACCACCAGAAAGTGTATAAGCCTTCTGGTAACGGATGCGGCCAATTGAAAATTCTTCTATTAAATCGTCAAGGCGCTGCTTTTTTTGTTTATAGGTAAGGTCGCGGCGGGTTTCAAGCACAGACCAGATATTTTCTTCTACAGTAAATTTTCTGAAAACCGAAGGTTCCTGGGGCAAGTACGAAATACCAAGCCGTGCACGCTTGTACATAGGAAGCCTTGTAATACATTTATCATTTAAGAAAACTTCGCCGGCTGTGGGTCGGTAAAAGCCTACTACCATATAGAAGGTTGTTGTTTTTCCGGCACCGTTGGGACCCAAAAGTCCAAGGATTTCGCCTGTTTTCATGGAAAAGTCTATGCCTTTTACAACCTCTTTGCGACCAAAGGATTTGTATAAAGAATTGACCTTGAGGAGAGGTGTTTCGGTTTCGGCTGTGGGAGCAGGATCTGGTTGCTGCCCTTCGACCCCTTCGACCCCTTCGACAGGCTCAGGGACCGCAGGGAACACAGCTGGCTCAGGGACCACAGCTTTCTGGACTTCTTGCGGTTGCTGAGCTTGTCGAAGCACGGCTTCTGTATTCATCTCTTCTTCCATTCTCTACTCCTTTTTCTCAGCGGGCGGTACTTCTTCCGCAGGCTGAGTCTTTGGCTGTTCCGCCTTTTTTGTCTCGGTAACAGAACCTTTTACATTTCCAGAAAGAGTGATGCTCTGAGTATCAAGATCAAGCGTAATCTGCTGGGCACGGAAAGTATCATTTTCCTGTTTAACCTGTGCATTACCACTGATTTCCAAAAGCTGCTCGTTTTTCTGATAAACCGCATAGGCACCCGTACAAACATTCTTTTTTTGAGTAAGAGTAATGCCAACCTGCAGCACCGCAATATTTGTATTTTGATTATATTCTATTAACTGGGCATCGGCTTTAACATCGTTTTCGGTATCTACAAGATTAACACTTCCCTGAAGATTCGCAACCTTTGTCTGCCTGTCGTAGCCCATATACTCGCAGGAAAATTCCATTTTTGTTTCAAGGTTTTTTCCTTTAACATTGCCGCTAGCCTTTATAAAACGGTAATCATCCCCGGAAAGTTCAATAGAGTCTGCAGAAATTTCAATAGAAGAAGTCTGAACAAAAGCACCACCACTGAGGGTTGTAGTTGCAGAAGAGTCTCCCGCCTGCCCGCTCATGCTGCCTGCCGAAAAAGTAATTTTTTCTGCAAAAAGGCTTTCTGCACACAAGAGAAAAATGCTGAAGATAATTACAAAAAGCTTTTTCATTCCTGTGTATTCCCCTGTTCTTCCTGGCTTTCGTTCTGGTTTTCGTTTTTATCTTTGGCTTCTATCTGGCCCGAAACAGTTCCCGCAAAGCTGTAAGTTTTACTCACACCGCTTGCAGAAAATCCGGTACCGTAAATAACAGTTCCATCCTTTTCGATTTTTGCAGTATCGCGGCGAGCCCCTGTAAGCTGCTCTGTTTTGCCGTTCCATTTTAACATATTTGCAAAAAAGTTTGTATTCTGACTTCTATTATAAAGCTTAATTCCGTCATAAAGCTCGTACTGTTCCTTGTCGCTGTCGGCATATAAAAGTCCGCAGTAGCCTTCTGTTTCTACCTTGTGGTCATCATCATAAGTTGTAAAGGTAACGTTTTTGCCATAAGTAATATCTGAATCTTTATATTGTTCTATATTATCTGCATTAACAACAACAGTTTCTTTGCCCTTTTCGTAGCGCACAAGCTTTGCATGATTAAAAACAAATTCCGGATTAGTTTCTTCGGCATTAACAGTTTCGCTGTATTTAAGGGAACAGGAGGCTGCAGAAAAAATCAGCAAGGAAGCAGCAGAAATAAAAGCTGATTTTTTTAAGAAAGACATTTTATTCAACATTTTCCTCCTGTGATTTTTTACCCCGGAATATTTTTCCATTATATGTTTTTGCAAGCTCTTTTACAAATTCAATTTTTCGCGGACACTTATAAAGGGCCGTATTCTGCCTTATAAAATCAGAAAGTTCCTGCTCCAGTTTTTTGTCGGCTGCAAAACCATCTTTTAAGACAACGCAGGCAATAACAATCTGACCCCGCTTTGGATCTGCCTTTCTATAAACAGCACTTTCTAAAACAGCCGGGTGCCTGTTAATTACAGCTTCAACCTCATGCGGACTGATTCTAAACCCTGCCGATTTTATTATATCATCTTTTCGTCCAATAAAATAGAAATATCCTTCGCTGTCGTAATAAGCAAGGTCGCCTGTATGATAAAGTTTTGAGTCTGCTGGCAGGTTACAGTTTGTAAAAAGTCCCACAGGATGATTTTTTGAAAGGTCAATTACAATTTCGCCGGTTTGCTTTGGTCCACATTTTTTTCCCTTAGAATCTACAAGGCTGATTTTGTATAGAGGAGAAGGTTTTCCTAAAGAAGAAAGACAGTCTTTAGAAGGGGCAGACGATTTTTCATCAAAATCAAAATTGGCACAAAGAAGAGCAGATTCTGTCTGGCCGTAGCCTTCAAAAATTTTGAGTCCCGATTTTTCGTAAAACTTCTGGGCAAGAGATGAATCGAGAGCTTCTCCTGCAGAACAGCAGTGTTTTAAATTCTTGAGATTGTATTTAGAAAAATCCTGTTCAACAAGGTAGCGGTAAATAACAGGAGGAGCACAAAAAGTATTAACACCGTAGTCTGCCAGCTTCTGTAGAATTGACTGAGGATTAAAGCCCTGCCTGTCGTAAACAAAAACTGCCGCACCACAAATCCACTGGCCATAGATTTTTCCCCAACTAGCCTTGGCCCAACCGGTTTCGGCAACAGAATAATGAAGGCCCCCTTCGTAAGTTTTCTGCCAGTATTTTGCAGTGATTATATGAGCCAGAGGATAAAGCCAGTTATGAATTACAGGCTTTGGCTCCCCTTCTGTGCCCGAGGTATAATATAAAAGCATTGGGTCATTTAAAGAAACTTTTGGGCGAGGAAGGTCGGAAATTGATTTTTGAAAATCGGGGTAAAACTGTAAGTAAGGCTCCCACTCCTCTTTTAAAAAATCCTGATTTATAAAAAGGCGGACTTTGACTAAAGTGTTTCGCTGAGCAATATCGGAAGAAGTCAGCTGGCTGGAAACCGGAAAGGCCACAGCACCAAGACGATGAAGTGCTAAAATAAAAATCCAGTATTCGTAACGGCGGTGAAGAGAAAGCATTACAACATCGCCAGTGCCAATGCCCTTTTGCATTAAAAAATCGGCAGCAAGTTTACTTAAATCAGACAGTTCATTAAAAGTAAATTCTTTACTTTCGCCCGCATCGTTACACCAGACTAAAGCCCGCTGGGAGGGAGATTTTTTGGCATAAAGGTCTACAACATCAAAAGCAAAATTAAAATTGGAAGGAAGCTTAAGCTCGAAGTTTTTTTCAAAATCTTCGTAAGTAGAGAACTGTGTTTTTACCAAAAAAGTCTGCAGCAGATTCATTTTTTTATATTTTACTATATCCTTTTTTATGCTATTATTCAATTTATGAGCGAGCGTTGCTTTAAGTGCTTTAAGCCCAAATCGGTGTGCCTTTGCAAATATGGCGCCACAATAGATACAGGAATAAAATTCATTTTTCTCATGCACCCAAAAGAGTTCCGCAGGCAGCGCACCGGCACCGGCTACCTTTCGCATTTGTGCTTAAAAGATTCCGAAGTTATAGTAGGTCTGGATTTTTCTAAAAACGCCCGCCTCCAGGAGCTGTTGCACAACCCTGAATATTACGCTGCGCTCATGTACCCGGGAGAAGATGCCCTCACCCCACAAACAATCACCACAGGACTACCCGTAGGAAAAAAACTTCTACTCCTGATCCTTGACGCCACCTGGTTTTGCGCCAAAAAGATGATTCAACATAATCCATTTTTACTGGAACTGCCAAAATTAAGTTTTCAGGGAAATTACAGGTCGATTTTTACTTTTAAACGCGAACCCTCCCCAGAATGTATTTCGACAATTGAATGCTGCTACTATGTAATCAAAGAGCTGCAGGCCTCGGGCTTTGTAAACGCAAACATCGATCCAGAACCGCTCATAAACATCTTTAAGGCAATGATAAAGCTTCAGCTCACCGCAGAAAACGAACGCGTCATGGGCATCCGCACAAACTCCCACGACTACGATGCAAAATATAACAAAATCAGGACAATCCCCGACTACCTTTAGTCTTTAAAATATCATTCTTTTCTGATATAATAGTAGAATATGGAAACATTATCATTTGATTATATTATAATTGGCGCAGGCCCGGCAGGCTTGAGTTCGGCTCAGTATGCGGCTCGCAGTGGCTTAAAGACAATTGTTTTGGAAGGCATGGGACCTGGTGGCCAGGTAGCACAGATTTTTGAACTTGAAAATTATCCTGGAGTTTTTCCTGCAGTAAACGGTTTTGATTTTGTAGAAACATTACGCAAACAGGCAGAAGCCTTTGGCGCACAGATTAAACAGGTACAGGTAACTTCTATAGATAAAACAGGCAAAGACTTTATCATCCAGACAAAGGACGCAACCTACTCTGCTCCGGCTCTTTGTATAGCAACCGGTGCCGTTCATAAAAATCTTGGAGTTCCTGGAGAAGAAGAACTTAAAGGCCGCGGAGTTTCTTACTGCGCAACCTGCGACGGACCATTTTTCCGCAATAAAAAAATTGTAGTAATTGGAGGCGGAGACTCTGCCTGTTCAGAAGCAATCTATCTTGCAAGCCTTTCTAAGGATGTAACAATTGTTCACCGCAGAAACGAGTTCCGCGCACAAAAAGCACTTGTAGACAAAATGCTCAAAGCAGGAGTAAAGCCTGTTTATGATTGTGTAGTAAAACAGATAAACGGCCAGAACAAGGTAGAAAGCATCACGCTCGAAAATGTAAAAACTGGAGAAACCTCTGAGCTTGAATGTGCAGCCGTATTTATTTTTGCAGGTATGACACCTCAAACCGATTTAGTTGATATGATTAAAAAAGACATCTCTGGTTATATAATGACAGATGAAAATATGCAGACATCAATCCCGGGACTTTATGCAGCAGGCGATGTAAGGTCAAAACCTTTCCGCCAGATTGTTACAGCAGTAAGCGATGGAGCAATCGCAGCAAATGCCGCAAAAGAGTTTATCAAATAAATGAAAGCCCGATTTTTTGCAACGCTCGCTTGTTTGTTATTCCTAACATCCTCTTTATTTTCACAAGGACAGACAGCCACAGTAAGTTTTTGGGATAACATACCAAACGAAACACTTGCCCGTCAGATAACAGATCAGATGACAGATACAGAATTGTATTCGCAGATTCTCATGTTTGGCTGGGCCGGAGAAGAACCAGAAACACTTTTGTACGACTGGGTAAAAAGAGGACTAGGAAGCGTAAAAGTATTTGGCTGGAACACAAACGACATCCACCTTGTTGCAAAATCAATTTCGTCATTACAGACAAGCGCACAAACAAACAGATTCAAAATCCCGCTTTTTGTTGCAACAGATCAGGAAGGCGGATCAATCCGTCACGTAAAGGGAGACACGCTCATAACACCGGGAAACATGGCAATTGGAGCAGCGGGCTATCCTGCAGACGCCTGGTACAGCGCCTATTACATCAGCCGAGAAATCCGCGCCCTTGGAATAAACATGAACTTTGCACCAACAGTTGACCTGTTTACAAATCACGACTCGTCAATTATTGGTACACGTTCATTTGGAGATGACCCGCAAAAGGCAGGAATCCTTGGAGCCGCATTTGCCGCAGGTTCGCAGGCCGCAGGAGTCATTCCAACAGTAAAGCATTTCCCAGGCCACGGAGACACAGAACTCGACAGCCACGGAAAGCTCCCAGAAATTGACATAGACTTTGAAACATTCAAAAACCGTGAGCTTGTACCATACATGTATTTGATAAAGGAAAACGCACCCGCAATTATGAGCGGACACTTAAGCTTTCCGCAGATTGAAGCATCTAAGGCACCAGCCTCGCTTTCAAAATATTTCCTTACTGATCTGCTCAGAAATCAGATGGGCTATCAGGGTCTCATAATCACAGATGATATGGAAATGGTAGGCGCCACAATTTTTGCAGGAACAATTTCGAACGCATTTAAAATGGCAATAGAAGCCGGCAACGACATAATTCTTTCTTCACGCACAGCACAGCTTAATGAAGCCTTGTGGTACAGGAACTTAAACTTAATGAGCGACGACCAGGCATTCCACGACCGCGTAAAAGATGCCGCATACCGCGTAATAAAAGCCAAGCTTGATTATTACAAAAGCGGCAACGAAATTGCACCACTCTACCCGGACCCAAACAGCATAGATTCTTTTATCCCAGATAAAGAAGGCGAAAAGTTTTTTACAGAACAAGCCTGCCGTTCAATAACAGTTCAAAAACAGGGCTCAATGCCTTTAGACACAAGTAAGACCGGCCGCATACTTTTGTTAGGCTCGCTTAACTGCTTTTTCAAGGATGCTTTGTTACGTTACCCTAATGCAGGTCAGGTTTACTTTAATTACGAAACAGGCCCTAACGAAACTCAATGGGTAATCGACCAGCTTCCAGACATCAGCGCAAATTACAACACAATCATAATCTGCGTTTCGAGCGAAAATCACGTAAAGATTGCAAACTATTTTAAAGACACAAATAAAAAGGTAATAATACTTTCGACCATGTCACCAGAGCTCACAAAAAAACTTAGCTGGTGCGATACCATTTTACTGGGCTACAGCTGGAGATGCGAGTACTCGCTAAAGGCAATGCTGGCGGCGCTGAATGGGGAGTATATTCCGAGAGGGGTTAAACCCTATAACTAGGGTCCTTCGACAAGCTCAGGGACCACGAATAAATGCCCTTCGACAAGCTCAGGGACCGCAAATGGGGGCCCTGAGCTTGTCGAAGGGCCCTTATTGGAGACCTACCTTCCAATCAAAAATACACACGGCACCTTTTCAAAATCCGGCATGGGACTTTTCTTCCACTGCGATACAGTTTTAGTAACGATAAACTCATGTTCAGTGGTAATACCTGCCGCAAGACAAATCTTAGTATCAGGCCGCAGAGCACTAAGCATAGTTTCAAGCATTTTAGAATTTCGATATGGAGTTTCTATAAAAATCTGCGATTGGTCTTCGTTATAAACTTTATTTTCAAGCTTCTTAAGCGCCTTCACCCGCCCCGCAACATCAACAGGAAGATACCCGTTAAATGCAAAGCTCTGCCCATTAAACCCGCTGGCCATAAGCGACATAATAATAGATGAAGGCCCAACAAGCGGCACAACCTTAAACCCGCGACTCTGGGCAATCCCCACAACATCAGCCCCAGGATCAGCAATAGCAGGACACCCCGCCTCAGAAATTATTCCCACAGCCTGCCCCTGCTCAAGCGGCTTAAGATACTCCCCGATAATCTTACGATCTGTATGCCGGTTGAGCTCATAAAAAGTAAGCTGGTCAATATCAATAGACTTATCCACCTTTTTCAAAAAACGTCGCGCAGACCGAATATTCTCAACTATAAAATGTTTAATGCCAACAATCACATCGTGGTTATAATCTGGAAGAACATTACGGATTTGGGTCTCGCCAAGAGTTACGGGAATTAAGTAGAGGGCTTTTTCTAGAGTCATGAGATTACAGTAACATTTATTTGAAGGGGTTTCAAGTTATGCCTTAACGGGAACTTTAGAGGCAATTTTCTTGACTTCTTCAATAGGAAGTTTTACCCATTCAGCAATCTGTTCAATTGTGCCTGCGTTAGATTCAATAAGGTTTCTAACAATGCTTTTCTGAGCCTCAGTACGACCTTTATTCGTATACTTCTCTATAAAGCCTTCCATAGTAACACCTCCTTCAATAAAGTTACAATTATTATACACTATACAATCCAGGGAAGAGAAATTGGTGGTAATGATAAACGAGACAATCCATCCAAAACCTGTTGGCGAACAATTGGCCACAAAGTTTTTAAAATTTGCTTATCTTTAAAATACGACATTATTTCTTCATCCTTCCATAACTCATCAAATACTTTTTTATCATTTATCATCATAACAATCTGAAAAATGGATTTATGGGAATAAACAATCTGATTCTCATAAGAAATAGAGATATCAAACATTGGTAATAGTTGGAAATTATTATCAACAATTCTGTATGGCTCATTATTAGGATACATCATTCTCCAGCTAATTTCTAAAGGCACTTCGCCACTTGGAATCTCGCCAGAACATTCAATATCAATTTTTGTAGGCTGAATTGTAGATAGAGAAATAGATTGTATAAACTTCGTAAATATATCTTTATCCATTACGCAACTCCCAAATCTGTTTTTATTTCAAGTTTTCCTGAATCAATCTCTTCTGAACCAGCGTAGATTTCAAAACTAGGTTTATCTATTTCATTTCTAACCATTGTTGTTACAATATGAGTTACAGATGTTTCAGAAATGTCTGTTCTGTTTTCAATAATCTGTCTCTCTGATTCCGTAAGATGATTGTATAAACTTTCCAGTCCACCCCACTTATAACATTTTTTATAAGCCATAGAAGATTCTATTCGCTCACGTTGAATTGCGCCAATTTTATTTTTATTTCTTTCATACATTTCAAAGAAAATCAAAGGATTTTCAGAAAGATGTAAAAGCAAACGATTAGAAGATATTGGAATAGACTTACCCTGCTCATAAGAATTAATAGTCAATTCTCCCATACCAAGAATAAGTCCAAAAGCTTTCTGACTTGCATTATAACTTTCCCGGATAGATATAATTTTAGCAGGACTCACAGACTCTTCCAGCAATTCGTACGCTTCTCTTGCCGCAAGTAGATTTTCATCCATCATTTGAGCGGAATCAAAAATCTCATGACAATTATTGCATTCATAATGCACAGCTTCGTAACTTACATTTTTTCCCTTAAAAACAATATTTTCAGTACGTTTAATTTTACGTACTTCATGTATTGATTCGCAGTAAGGACAAGACATCTTAATCATATTCACCTTCCTCATGAAATGAAATAACTACACCAGAATCCCCATCAATATCTTCCCATATTTTTAATTTAATGTAAATTCTAGTTTCTCTATATGGATATAAAAACATCATAACATAACCTGGAGTTCCATTACGATCCTCTTTTGGCCCATCAAAATAATTCGAAGGTTCCAACTTTTCCAAGAAAGCAAAAACATCATCTGTAGTCATTCCTTCCTGCATCAAAAATAATTGCGTCTTTTGATTTCTGGGATCAAAAGAAATTCTTTCTTTATGATTTGCAAGAAGAGATTTTAATCTTTTAATGAATAACTGAGCAGCAATGATATTATTCACTTATTCTCCTTTACTCTTCGGTATTATACAATACCAATATAATATCATTTTAATTATAATGCAAGTAAATTTTAAACAAAAAAAGGCAATGCCCCATCCGGAACATCGCCTTTTTCATCATTATAAGTGTATATCTTATTTCCCCTCTCCCCTTTATCTCCTCCGCCACCTTCTTTACATCCTGAATCTTACCTTTAGCAGCAACAAGAAGTGCATCATCACTATCTACAATTACAATATTATCAAGGCCGATTGTTGCAATAGTTCGTTTGCCGCCGCGGATGTAGGAAGAGGTTGTGTCTAAGGCAATTACGTCACGACCTTTGATAACGTTCATGTTGGCATCTTTTTTGCTGATGTCGTAAAGGGCAGACCAGGAAAAGTTGATTGTTTTAAGATATAAGGAGGGAAAAGCCTTTCCCTCGCTTCAGCCCGTTATAACGGTCTTCCGCTACCCTTTCTAACGGGGGACACCCCCGTAACGCCCCCGCGATGTTTGTATAAAAAGCAAATGGCGAGCAAATAACAAGCAAGTTACGAGCAAGTTAGATTATGCCCAGAAGGGTACAATAGTTTATCCCAAATATTTTGAAGGCTCAAAAAACAATTCTGCAGCTTCTTTAAAATTTGCTGCAGCTTCTTCCTGTGTAGCACCACAAGAATTTATTCCCGGCATCTCAGGACAATATGCAGCCCATGAATCAATAACTTCATCGTATTCCAGAACAACACGCAATGTCATATTTTTGCCTCCTGATATCAAATATAGTACCTCAATAATGAAAAAACAAGACTAGAAAACTAAGTCTAAAAGTTAGTAACAGTTAAAATTTATAACCAATATGATTCATCATTCTTTATAAAAAAATGATTTTACCCTCTTATCAATTCTATATTCATTTAATGCCAAAATTGTTGGAACCAAAACAATGACACTTGCAAATAATATGAAAACAAGTATCGGAATATTTATTTTTTCTTTTACCAATACTATTTTCGTATCTTTCTGAACTTCATTTAATTCATCCAAAGTAACTGTTTTTTTCTCTTCATTACCTAAAATTTTTATTGTACTTTCACTTTTTCCTTTTAAAGAGTAATACTGTCCTTTTATTATAGGACTCTCATATCTTACCTGATAAAAATCCAAAGAGAAAGCAAATGCAATCATAATAAAAAAGAGTAAAACCAATATTGGATATATTATCAATTCGAATTTTGGAATTTTCTCCAAAATCGGTTTATTATAATTTATCTTTTTTGGTTTATTAACATCTGTAATTCTATATGAAATATCTGTATAGCTTTGTAGCAATTCGTCACTTTTAATTGATTTGATTTCTTCATCTTCTATTTTTATTAGTATTTTCAAAACAAAGTATTCATTTTTCTTTAACAAATTCCAATTGCATATAATACTATTTTCTTCCTTTGAAACAGATATTCCATCTGGTGAATCTAATAATTCTACATCTAAAAGTTTTATAGATTCTTTAAATGATATTTTCATTGGTGCATACACAATAGATTTATCAATATCTTTTTTACCATTGTTTTCAATTACAGTTTTTAGAATTATAACATTGTCAGACAATTCTTCATTTTTATAAAAAATCTTAAGATCTTTCACATCTTTGATTTTATTTGAGAAAATCGATTCTGTTTCTACTTGCCAGTATCGTATTTTTTTATTTCTGTATGCAGAAAAGGCTTGGATTATACTAACAATACCAACAACAGATCCTATAACTGTTATAATTGTATTAATCATTTTAATACCTCCACCTTTATAGTCATTTTTATTCTAATTCAATGTTATTAAATAAATCATAAACAAACCAAAAAAAATTAAAAAAAAATAGGCAGCCGGACATATTTTTTCTAAAATGCATTTGTTGCAATTCGAATAAATAGTACGGCTGACTATTTCTAGACAAATCATTAGCTCCTCTATAAATTCTTTAAAATAAAAAAACTCTGCCCAATCAGACAGAGTTTCTTATTGCTTAAAGTATGTAATATCTACTACCCCACCCACTTTCCATCTAAATCAAAATAATTCTTATCTTTATCAAATGCCGGATGTTTACCATCCTTTTCGCTTAAAAGAGGGTTTACATCTGGTGCAACAGCCTTCCAGTCTATGCCAATGGCAGGGTCGTCCCACATAAGGCCGCCCTCGCCTTTTGGGTCGTAGAAGTCGGTGCATTTGTAGGTAAAAATGGCTTGGTCAGAAAGAACGTAAAAGCCGTGGGCAAAGCCTTCGGGAATATAGAACATATTCTGTTTTTCGGCATCAAGGATTACGCCGTAGTATTTGCCAAAGGTTTCGGAGCCATTACGCAGGTCTACAGCAACATCATAAACCTTACCCTGCAAAGCGCGGACAAGTTTTCCCTGAGGGTGCCGAGA
>Ga0247609_10005541_pt1 | contig 12376 bp, 12 predicted proteins | sample 172DNAGHGlowgp2_FD_193487 | JGI IMG/M metagenome (GOLD analysis project Ga0247609, IMG submission 193487) | Sheep rumen microbial communities from Palmerston North, Manawatu-Wanganui, New Zealand - 1728 DNA GHGlow gp2 | ecosystem: Host-associated > Mammals > Digestive system > Stomach > Rumen ... | reverse complement strand
AAATAGCTTTAAAACATTTAAAAGAACCACTTCCTAGTATTCGTGATGTATTGCCTGATTTACCACAAAGTGTAGAGAATGTAATTCTAAAAGCAGCAGCTAAGAATCCTAAGAATAGATATAATGATGCTAGAGAAATGTATGAGGATTTAAAAACTTGTTTAGATGAATCTAGACTTAATGAGCCTAAGTTAGAATATCAATATCCTGAATTGGATGGTGATAATAAGAAGTTTACTAAACAAGTAGAGAATGCAATTAGTGTTGAAGAAGAACCTGATGAAAAAGAAGATTTAAAGGTAAAACAAGTAACTGATGATGAAGTTAAAAAAGAAAATAAATTATTAGTTGTATTAGCTTCAATATTCACTGGTTTAATTGTTATTGTTGCAGCAGTAATATTTATGGGTTCTAAGTTCTTTAATCAAAAAGACACTAGAGTTCCAGATGTAACTGGTAAAACAGAAAAAGAAGCAGTTGAAGTTATTCAAGATGCTGGTTTTGAAGTAAGTGATAATTCAATTGGAATTAGTGATGATAAAGTAGCTGAAGGTTTAATTGTTAAAACTAGTCCGCCAGCTGGAGCTAAGCGTGCTAAAGGTCAAAAGATTACTTTATATGTATCAACTGGGGACTCTAAAGTAACTGTTGAAGATTATACTGGTAAACAATATTTACAAGTAAGAGGAGCTTTAGAAGAACATGGTATCTATGTTTATATTGAAAAGAAAGAAGTAAAAGATGCTAAGAAATATGAAGCTGGTCAAATTATAGAGCAATCTGTTAAACCTGGCGAAAAGCTTGGAGCAAGAGATAGTATTACACTATATATTCCAAGAATTGATGAAAAATATCCTGACTTCTCTAAATATAAATTAGAAGATGTTAAGAAATACTGTGAGGAGCATGGAGTTGAATTAACTGTTGAAGAAGTTGGTGGAACTTCATATAATGTTGGAACAGTATTCTATCAAAGTAGACCAGCAGGATCTATCGTTGCTTCTGGTACATCATTAAAAGTTAAAGTAGCTGTTAAAGGTAGTGGTGGAACAGAAAATGGTAATGAAAGTGAATTTACAGATCCTGATGGTTGTGAAGAAACTGGATTATGTTAGGTATATAAATGATTGGAAAAGTAACAAGAATAATAAGTAACCTATATACTGTTGAAGTTGGCGATGAACTATATGGTTGTCGTGCACGAGGTAGATTTAGAAAAGATGGTATAAGTCCAATTGTTGGTGACAATGTGGAAATTGATACTGAAGATAATTATATTTTAGAAATCTTACCTCGTAAGAACCAACTTGATCGACCAGTTATTGCAAATGTAGATATGGCTTTTATTGTAACTAGTACAAAAAAGCCTAATCTAGATTTAGTATTATTAGATAAATTAATTAGTGTAATTACTTTTAATAATATTGAACCAGTAATAATACTTACGAAAACTGATTTATTAGTTAGAGAAGAAGAAATAGAATATGTTAATAATATTAAGAATTATTATGAAATGATTGGAATTAAAGTATTCTATAATACAGAAACAACTGAGATTAGAAAGATTGTTAAAAACAAATTAATTGTTTTAGCTGGTCAAACTGGTGCTGGTAAGAGTAGTTTACTAAATAGGTTAGATTCTAATTTAGATATTAAAACTGATGAAATTAGTGAAGCTTTAGGAAGAGGTAAACATACTACTAGACATGTTGAACTATATAAAATAGATGATGGTTTAATAGCTGATACCCCTGGCTTTTCAGCATTAGATTTAAAAGATATGGATAAGCTTCAACTTAAAGATACTTTCGTAGAATTTGCTAATTATGATTGCAAGTTTAGGGATTGTGTTCACAACAAAGAAAAAGATTGTGGCGTTAAAGAAGCTGTAGAGAATAAACAAATATTAAAGACAAGATATGAAAATTATTTAGCGTTTTTGGAGGAGTTGGAAAAATGAAAGTAGCAGTATCATTTATTAGTAGTGATTATGATTTAGAGACAACAATCAAGAAGATTGATGAATCTAAAGCTGATTATATTCATGTTGATATGATGGATGGTCAATTTGTCGAGACAGCTAATTTTACTGTTCAAGATATTAAAAAAATGTTTAAGGATACAACAAAGAAATTAGATGTTCATATGATGTGTTGTTCACCTAATAAGTATGTTAGAGATTTTGCTAAAATGCCAAATGTAGAGTATTTAACATTACATTATGAATCACATAGAAGACCAATAGATGTTATTAATATGATTAGACATACTAATATGAAGGTTGGTATTGCGATTAATCCAGAAACAAAAGTAAGTCATATTGTTCCTTTACTTAACCATATTGATCAAGTACTTGTTATGAGTGTTAAACCTGGCAAGGGTGGTCAAAAGTTTATGGAAGAAGTTTTATATAAAATTGAAACTTTAAAAGATTTACGAGAACAAAATGGTTATCATTATATTATTAATGTCGATGGTGGCGTTAATAAAGATACTATTAAAATGGTTAAGGATGCTGGAGCAGACATGGTAGTTAGTGGATCATATATTTGCAAGAGCGAAGATTATGATAAACAAATTAAAACATTAAGATAGAATTATATTCTATCTTTTTTATGATATAATTTTGGTGGTGATAGATATGAGAAAAAACCTTATCTATATTATTTGTAGCTTAATTATTATTGCTTGTTTAATTGTAACAATAGTAATTAAAAACAATAAAAAAGAAGAAGTTGTTAAGAATTTGGAAGTAAAAGAACAAGTTGTTAGTCAAGGTTTTTTTAAAGAGATATCACTAGGAGAATTATTAGTTAAATTAGATAATAAGGAGTCATTTATTTTATTACAATCTCAAACTTGGTGTGGTCATTGTGTTAAGACAAAACCTATTTATGAAGAGATAGTTAAAGAATATAATTTAGAAGTATTTTATATTGAAGTAGATTTATTAACAGAACAAGAGAAAGCCACTTTAAATGCTCATATAAATTATAAAAATACACCATGTACTGTTTTAATAAAAGAGGGAGTAGAAGCAGGAAGAATTCGTGGTTTTTATAATAAAGAAAATTTAATTAAAGAATTAGTAAAAATCGGGGCGATTAAAGAAAAATAAAGAAATATTTTTATATTTCTTTTTTTGGTTTATTAAAAATGATATAATTATGGTAGGTGATAATGGTGACAGTTAATGAAGTATTAACAAGAATTGAAGATAATGGATTTGAAGCATATATAGTAGGTGGATATGTCAGAGATTATGTTTTAGGAAACGAATCGACTGATGTAGATATTTGTACTAATGCAAGGGTTAAAGATTTACTAACAATTTTTGCTGATACTAGTGCAACAAGTAATGAGTATGGCTCTGTTAAGATTAATAGTAATAATTATCGTTTTGATATTACTACTTATCGAAGAGATGTTAAGTATAATGGGGATCGTAAGAAGGTTGAAATAGAGTATGTAGATAATTTATTGGATGATGTTAATCGTCGTGATTTTACAATGAATACTCTATGTATGAATAAAGATGGAGCAATCATCGATATTATGAATGGTAAGAAAGATATTGAAGACCATATAATTAGATGTGTTGGGAAGATAGAAGATCGTTTAGAAGAAGATCCATTACGTATGTTAAGAGCTGTTAGATTTGCAACTGTTTTAAATTTTAAAATTGAAGAGAATTTATATAAGGAGTTAAAAAAGAAAAAGAAGTTAATTCTAAAATTATCACTTGAGAGAATTAAAGAAGAGTTAACTAAAATGTTATTGAGCAGTAATGCCATTAATGGTTTAAAGATGCTAAGAGAATTAGATTATCTAAAGTATATGGGGATTTCTTTTAATGATGATATTGTTTATGTTAATGATATTTGTGGGATGTTTAGTCAGTTGGATTTTTCAATTGAGTATCCTTTCTCTAAAGAAGAAAGAGAGAATATAAAAAAAGTTAAAAAGATCTTAAAGTATGGTATTATAGATAATAATATTATTTTTGATTATGGTTTATATTTATCAATGGTAGCTGGTGCTATCCTTGGATATGATAAAGAAGAAATAACCTTAATGGATAAGAATTTACCAATAAGAAGATATAAAGATATGGATATTAATAGTGAAGAGATATGTAATATCTTAAGTATTAAACCTAGTAAAATACTTAATTCAGTATTTGAAGATTTAAAAGAAAAGGTTCTTAATGGTGAAATAGAGAATACTAATGAACAATTAAAGAGTTATTTGTTTAGTAGTAGAAAGAAGTGGTTAGATGAAGGAGCAAATACTAGAGATTCTTAATTCAAAGAAATTAGTTCTTAATGATTATTTAATTAGAATAGCAATGAATAAAGAACTTAGTTTGAATGAATTCTTATTATTAGTTTATTTTGATAATAGCTATGATAATAAGTTTGATGTAGAATTGATTTCATCTATCTTAGGAGTAGATAGTGCTATTGTAATGGAAGCTTTTAACGGTTTGATGATTAAAGGTTTAGTTACTTTAGAAAGTAGTAAAGATATTGAAGATCGAAATACAGAAGTAATTAATTTAGATGGTTTTTATAAGTTAGTAATTGATTTAGTTACAGCTAAAAAAGATGAAGAGATAAAAGAAGATGTTTTCAAAGTATTTGAAAGTGAACTTGGAAGAACTATAAGTCCTAGAGAATTAGAATTAATTAATGGATGGTTGAGTACTGGTATTTCGGAAGAGATTATTATTGGGGCTTTGAGAGAAGCGGTTTATAATGGTGTAACTAGATTTAGTTATATTGATAAGATTATTTATGAATGGGATAAAAAGGGATTTAAAACAATGGATGATGTTAAAGAATATTTAACTAATCGAAGAGAAGAAAAGAGTAATGATAAAGTAGCAAATAAGAAAGCATCTGATGTTTTAGATTATGATTGGATTGATAGTTAATGGTTATAGATAAGTTTAATGATAAATTAGATTTAATGTTTCCAGATGCTAGATGTGAACTTAATTATAATAAGGATTATGAACTCTTGATTGCTACTGTTTTATCGGCTCAATGTACGGATAAAAGGGTAAATGAAGTTACTAATGTGTTATTTAGTAAATATTCGTTAGAAGGGCTTAAAAATGCTTCTAATAAAGAGATAGAAAGTATTATTAGAAGTTGTGGATCTTATACTAAGAAAGCAGCTTATATTAAAGAGATAGCTAGAAGTTTATTAGATAATTACGATGGAGTTGTTCCTAATAATAGAGAATATTTAGAGAGTCTTCCTGGAGTAGGGAGAAAGACGACTAATGTAGTGTTATCTAATTTATTTAATGAAGCGGCGATTGCTGTTGATACTCATGTAGAAAGAGTTAGTAAAAGACTTAAAATAGCTCGTAAGAATGATGATGTATTAACCGTTGAAAAGAAGTTAATGAAAATGATTCCAAAAGAGTATTGGAGTAAGAGTCATCATCAGATGGTTCTATTTGGAAGATATATTTGCAAAGCTAGAGGACCATTATGTAATGAATGCGCTTTCTATAATGATTGTAATTGTAAAGATAAAAAAAGTAAGGTATAAACCTTACTTTTTATTTTATTCTAATCCTGGTACTACTTCAGGGTTTTCAGGGTTCTCTGGAGTAGGTGGAGCAGCACCACCATCAACGGTTGCTGTTATAGCGAGTCCAGGGCTCATATTACTTTTTAGAATACTATATGATGATCTAACAATAAAATTATATGTTCCATTAACAGGTGCGTTATAAACAAAATAGGTATTTTGAGTAAAGCCTAGGTTTTGTTCACCAGCTTCTGTTTGAAGATATACTTGGTAACCTAATGTACCAACATTTTTACTGTTATAATCTAATCTCATTTTTGTTGCTTTTTCAGCAAATTGTCCGAAGTTCTCAACGCAGAATGATTGAATATAGTTAGTGTTTATAGCATTGGGAATTGAGATTGCGTTCCAGCTAAGATTGATTTGACTATTGCTAACTTCTGCGCTTCCTCCAGTGGGGTTAGCTAGTCTGGCAAATCGATCTGATACCTCACTTGGCTCAGCCCCTTTCTTAAAAACCTCAGTTGATATCAGGTTCGATGGAGTGTACTCCGATGGAAGCTGCGCGGGGACTGTGTCTAATTCATATTTGGAATTTACTAGACCAGAGGGTTTAGTAAACTTAGAACCAGTTTTATAAATCTTTTTACATAATATTGCAGATATTAATTTTCTTTGTACTGATGCTGCAATGGCATTAGTATAGTTCTTTGGTCCGATTACATCGACACCATACCAGAAGGCAATTGTGTAATCTGGTGAATATGACATAACCCAGTTATCTGCTGATGCATCAGATGGAACACCTTTTAAGCTGTGTGTTGATGTACCAGTTTTACCAGCTACTTGAGTACCAGAAATGTTAACATTACCGATTGCTCCTTGTTTAGTAGCTGTAATTAAGATATCTGTAATCATATAAGCAGTTTCTTCACTCATTGCTTTTACTTTTTCATATTTATGTTCATATACTTCGTCAGTTTCTTTGAATACTACTTTTGTATAACTATATGGTTCAATGTAGTAACCTTGACGTCCGAATGTAGAGTAGGCAGCAGCCATATCTAATGGACTTAAGTCAATACCACCACCGATTGCATATGATTCATAAAGGTTAGTATCTTTAACATTACCATTTGAGTCATATTGATAATAATCTATTCCTAAATTATGAACGAATTCAGCAATCTTAGTTTTATCTACTTGTTGGAATGCTTGAACAGCAGGAATATTTCTTGATCTAGCTAGGGCTTGACGTAATGTCATTTGACCCATGTAACGTTTATTGGCATTTGTTAACTCTTGACCATTTGAGTAACGCATTGGTAAGTCGTAAAGAATAGTACCAGGGTTTGCGTTATTGTATTCAATATATGGTCCATAAGCAAAGATTGGTTTAGCTGTAGATCCTGGCATACGTTTCATTTGAATAGCTCTTGAGAAGTCACGTTCTGCTTTTTGATGACGTCCACCATCAACAGCTCTAATTGAACCGTCTTTAGTATCTAATACAACAGCACCAAATTGAATATTATCTTTGTAATTATTGTATTTGTATGTTTTCCATTTATATCCTAATTTACCTTCATTTAAATCATTAAATGTTTCTTGGAATTTAGGAATCATTGTTGTATATACATCCATTGATACAGAGTATGGATTAATACCTGTACCATATTGTTCTTCCATTTGGATACATACAACATCAATAAATTGTTGATATTTATTTAATTGAGTTCCTTTGTTTTCTATTATTAATGATTCAACAGGAATGTTTTTAGCATCAGATGCTTGCTCTTCAGTTATGTAACCATGTTTTACCATTAAGTTTAGAACTGTATCACGACGTTGTTGTGATAATTCAGTACTATAGAATGGATTATATGTTGTAGGAGCATTGAAGATACCTACTAATAAAGCAGCTTCTGTTAATGACAAGTCTTTAACTGATTTACCAAAGTATTTTTGAGAAGCTTGTTCAACTCCGTAAGTGTTTTGACCAAGGAATTGAGCGTTAACATAGAATTCAATTATTTCTTCTTTAGTATAGTTTTTTTCAATTAAGAAAATTGACATGTAGATATCTTGGAATTTACGAATAATACCTTTGATACCTGATGAAGCGATTTGACCATTTTTATCTCTTGAGAAAGTGTTCTTTGCAACTTGCATGGTTAATGTTGAAGCACCACCGGCTCCAGATTCACCAGCAACTTGTCCAAAAGATGCTTTCATGAAACGAATGATATCGAAACCATTATGTTGGAAGAAACGAGCATCTTCGGTTGCTACTAAAGCATCGATTAAAACCTCTGGTAATTCATCATAAGATTTTAATTCTCTTTGTTCAGCACCAACTCTAGCAAATTCTTTCCATTCATTACCATCTTTATAGTATAGGATACTTGCTTCTTTGTTATATAGTTTATCAGTATCGAATTCTGGTGCGGTTATAACAATGTAACCACAGAAGGCGATGATAACTGACATAATAGCAATACCTAATAACATAAACATTGATAAGATGAAGTTTAATAACTTACCAGATTTCTTTTTCCTCTTTTTAGGAACAGCATTTTTTGTGTCTGGTTTAATTAACTTCTTTTTCTTTTTGATGTTCAGCAAACTATTTTTGGTTTTGTTTACTTTTATCATTTTGTTATTTGAACTTTTTTTCTTAATTACAGCCATCGTTATTCTCCTTTAAAATATATTTTATCAATTACTTCTAGATAATCTAATTGAGGTTGGTATGCTTCTTTTATTAAGTGTGCTTTATCTTGAATGTATTTATAATCAATTGATTTACGATCATTATTATCTATATAACTTATATAATCTTCACCAGTTAATAGATAATTTAGATTGTTCATTCTGATTATTAAGAAAACAATACCTCCATGTTTAATGACATTTCTTATTTGCTTAGTTTGATGTTCATGGATATTAGATAGGGGAAAAGAAGTTTTGTTTAAAGTTTCTTTAGCATCGAATTCGATGTATTTTCCTCGATATAAACCATTGTAATCTAATGTTGATTGTTCTTTAAAGTAAGCTTTTTCAATTGTTTTTTTATGATTAGCATAAGAAACATCTACAACACCAATAGGTGTAGGTTTTTTAAATATTAATGCACGATCTTTTTCCCTATAGTAATCATTGCTACTGTTTAGAGCAGTTTCTAAATTCATACCACGATTGCTGTATGATTTTTTTAGATTTGCTAAGCTATTACTAGCATTAAACTCTTTCTTTGAACTATTAGGGTAATGCATTAAAATCACCTTAATTAATTATACAATATTTTGGAGATAAAAAATAGGTTAAAGAGCTTCTATTTTTGTCTTTTTGGTCAATTTTTTGCTTTATTTATGCATATTTGTGTAAAATGTGTAAAACGCCAGCAATCTTGACAAGTATGGGCTTGACGATATATAATTTGGACATAAGAAGGGTGAATTGTTTATGTATGAAGATAAGGTAATGTTAACTCCACAAGAAATTTTGGATAAAGAGTTTAAAATTGATGCAAGAGGGTATAGACCTCAAGAAGTAGATAAATTTTTAGATTTAGTTATTAATGATTATAACGAATTTAGTGCAGAAATTAAGAAACTAAAGAAAGAACTTACTTTAATGAATGACGAAAACAATAAATTAAAGAATGAATTACGTCGTATTAAAGCTAACATTGAAGCTGCTGAAGGAACTGCAGGAGCTAATCAAGTTAGTAATATTGACCTTCTTAGAAGACTAAGTCAACTTGAAAAAGTTGTCTATGGTAAAAATGAAGATAATTAATAAAATTTAGTAGCAAATGCTGCATACTTGTTATGTAGAGGAAAGTCCAAGCTCACACAACCTGCGATGGTTGTAGTGTTTGTGCTAGAGGAAAAAATAACTCTAGGCAGTAGAAATACTGACGGCTTCGAAATAGTCCTTATGGGATTAGATTAGATGTAAAAGTGCCAAAGAGACGAGTCTGGAGAGTAATTTCCAGAGTGGAACGTGGTAAACCCCACAAGTGAGAAACCCAAATTTTGGTAGGGGAGTCTTTGCTAGGAATTGAACAAGGCAAGGAACCTAGAAATAGGTAGATAAATATTTGCTGCCCGTAAGGGTACAGAACGTGGCTTATTAAAATTTTATTTTTTTATTTTACAAGAAAAGGAGTGAAAATCTTGAACGAAATTGGTGAGCTCTTACGAACGACACGTGAGGAATCAGGGGTTAGTTTGGAAGAAGCCAGTGGTGATTTAGAGATTAAAACTATTGTGCTTGAAAATATCGAAGATGGAAACATAGGAGCTTTTAAAGACATTTTCCTTCTTAAAGATAATATATATAGTTATTCTAAGTATTTAGGATTAGATCCAGATAAAATAATTGATCAATTCAATGAGTATTTATTTGAATATACTTCTAAAATACCACTAGAAGATATTGAAAAAGCAATGAATCAACAACAAAAAGAAGATATTCCAGAGGATAAAGTTGTTTCTCCATATACGACTGGAGTTAAGACTGGTCCAAGTAAATTAGTAGTTGCTTTATTGGTATTAATAGGTATACTAGTTGTTGGAGTTGTCATCTGGGCAATTAAAATGGCAACAGTTAATAATGTTGCAAGTAATTTAGTTAATTATGTAGAAAGTACTAGATAGGAGTTTGTTATGGCAAAAGGTGAAAAGAAAAAAGGTATGAATTTACCTAATAAGATTACATGTGTAAGATTAGTAATGGCTGTATTAGTATTAGTTATTCTATGCTTACCTTGGAGTGCAATAGGTGTTGAATGGAAGAGATGGCCATTAAAAGGTTTCTCTCAAGATGTTGATTTAAAATTTATTGTTGCTGGTGTATTATTTGCAATTGGATCATTTACGGATTTCTTAGATGGTTTTATTGCAAGAAAGAATAATATGGTTACAGATTTTGGAAAGGTAATGGATGCTATTGCTGATAAAGTATTAGTTAATGGTGTATTAATAATGTTGGCTCATTATAATTTTATTCCAGTTATTATTCCAGTAATTATTATTTCTAGAGATATTGCTGTTGATTCATTAAAGATGGTAGCTGGTGGCAAAAAAGGAGCTGTTGCAGCATCTTGGCCAGGCAAAATCAAAACTATTTGTATGATGATAGGAGTTTCATTAGTGTTCTTCTATAACATACCATTTGCATTTATTGGCAACAATGTAATTAGAGTGGATTTAGCACTAGTTTATATTGCAACTATTTTAAGTGTAGTTTCTGGTTGCTTATACTTTAATTCATATAAAGATGTTGTCTTCTCAGAAATGTAAGAAATAAGAATTTTAACAAATTTCAGAGTTAAAATTCTTTTTTTATGCACCAATTTGTAAACAAAAACAAATGTTCGAAAAAGTGTTGACATTTGTATAAAAAATATTATAAAATTAAGATGTCATTAAGATGTGGGAGGAAAACATGAAAACAATCGAAAAAGAAGATAAAGCATTAGATCAAGTATTAGCTGATATAGAAAAACAATTTGGTAAAGGGTCTATAATGAAACTTGGATCAGATGCTCATTTAAATATTGAAGCAACTTCTTCTGGATCTATAGCACTTGATGTAGCATTAGGTGTTGGTGGTTATCCAAAGGGAAGAATAGTTGAGATATATGGTCCAGAATCATCTGGTAAAACAACTTTTGCATTACATGCAATAGCTGAGGTTCAAAAGGATGGAGGTAGAGCTGCATTTATTGATGCAGAACATGCTTTGGATCCTGTTTATGCTAAGAATTTGGGAGTTGATTTGGATAATCTATTATTATCTCAACCAGATACTGGAGAACAAGCTTTAGATATTTGTGAAGCTTTAGTTAAAAGTGGTGTAATTGATTTAATTGTTATTGACTCAGTAGCAGCATTAGTTCCACAAGCCGAAATAGAGGGTGAAATGGGAGATGCTCATGTTGGTTTACAAGCGAGATTAATGAGTCAAGCTTTAAGAAAACTATCTGGTGTTTTAAATAAAACTAAAACAACAGCAATTTTCATCAATCAATTAAGAGAAAAAGTTGGAGTATTATTTGGTAATCCAGAAACTACTCCTGGTGGTAGAGCTTTAAAATTCTATTCAACTGTTAGATTAGAAGTTAGAAGAGCAGAACAAATTAAACAAGGTGATAAAGTTATTGGTAACAAAACAAATGTTAAAGTTGTTAAAAATAAAGTTGCACCTCCATTTAGAACTTGCACTTTAGATATTATGTATGGTGAAGGTGTATCTAAAGAAGGAGAAATTGTTGATTTAGCAGCAGAAATTGATTTATTAGAAAAAAGTGGTGCTTGGTATTCATACCAAGGAGAAAAAATTGGTCAAGGTAAAGAGAATGTTAAACTATTGTTAAAAGAAAATACCGAACTACGTGATGAGTTAGAAACAAAGATAAGAGAACACTATGGTATTCTTCCTGAAGGTGTTGAAATAAAGACCAAAAGTAAGCCAAAAATCAATGATGAAACTGGTGAAGTAGAGGAATAGTATTCCTCTCTTTTCTTTTGACTTGAAAAAAAGTGTAAATTTACTTATAATAGGTTTATAGATGATTAAATTGTTATAATTTTTCTATAAAATAAATTTAAAATGGAGGTATTAAAATGGGAAAAGGACCTATAGGGACTTGGACAATTTTAGCTCTCCTAATTGGAATTATTTTGGGTATTATTGTAATGGTTGTTGTTAATTATTTCCGTGGAAAAAATAACGAAAATAAGGCAGCCAAATTAATTGATCAAGCAAAAAAAGAAGCTGAGAAGCAAAAGAGAGATTCTCTGGCAGAATTGAAAGAAGA
>Ga0247609_10005540_pt1 | contig 12378 bp, 19 predicted proteins | sample 172DNAGHGlowgp2_FD_193487 | JGI IMG/M metagenome (GOLD analysis project Ga0247609, IMG submission 193487) | Sheep rumen microbial communities from Palmerston North, Manawatu-Wanganui, New Zealand - 1728 DNA GHGlow gp2 | ecosystem: Host-associated > Mammals > Digestive system > Stomach > Rumen ... | reverse complement strand
TAATGGTTTCTCTACTATCGAGGATACAGAAATTCTGGGCGGTAAGATGAGCGCTCAGCTGCAGAACTTCTGCCCAATCCTTGGTCTCGCTGGTGAGAATGGTATCACTGCTGAGAACGCTGAGGATGTTTTGAATGATTTCATTTGGGGTAACAGTGATGCCAACTGGGAGGGTGTTCATCCAAAACTCCGCGACCAGCGCAACCTGAAGCTCTTCATGAGCGATCGTACCAAGCACCTCTATGAGGTTTGCTACCAGATGAATCATGGCGCTCTGCCATACAACCAACAGTTCAATAAGGCTCACCTCGATGGTAAGCCCAATATTGAGTTCGTGGCCCTTGGTAACGTGCCTGACAATTACCTGTCTCTGACTGGTAAGACAAACATCCTCTCTCTCTGGAATAAGAAGACACAGGATGAGACTTTCTTGGTTGAGAAGTCTTTGACCTCTCACTATGATAATGACTTCATCGCCAATATCTTCTATGGTGAAGAGTACCTCTCTATCAATAAGGAGATGCTTTGCGTATGTAAGGCTCAGCCAACTGCTCCTGCAGGTGCAAGCGAAGGTGCTTCTCAGGGTGATGGTCCAAGTCTTGGTTAATTTTTAAATGTGAATTGATATGGCTAAGAAATGTACGACAGACGTAGATCTCTACGAGAATGTAGAATATTGCCAGGGTAGCGCATCGTTGCCTGGTATTCGTCCGCATATGTATCTGATTCGTCGTGCGAATATCCTTACCTTCCCGAAGGTGCTGGGTGATACCGCTGAATCTCTGGAGGAGGTGGCTGTCATCAAGATAACTTCGTTCTGGCTGAGGGTGCCAAGTTCGTGAAGATCGACCTCGTTGAGGGCGAATCTGAACCCACTTGCGAGAACCAGGGTGCTGAAGGTGCCAAGTCTTTCCTGAACCGCGTGAACTTCGTGCTCCCTGGTACTCAGAAGAAAGTCACTGGCTTGATCTCTAAGTTGAATAATGATGACGTTGTCATCCTCTATCCTCAGCGTGATGGCGCTATCCGCGTCATCGGTAATGACATGTTCCGCGTACAGTTGGAGCTTGGTCAGAACGCTGGCCGTGCAGTGACTGATTCCAGCCAGAGCACTGTGAACGCCTCTGTTTCTGACGTGAACCCTGCTCCATTCTACGAGGGCAAGTTTGAAACCGAGGATGGTATGATTGACGGTAAGACGGACACCATCACTGAATAACTTTGGGGTTGTTGAACTTCATAAGAATTTGATTTTTAGTTTGGTTTTTTGCGGGATGGCTGGAGAAATCCGTCCATCCCGTTTTAAATTTTGAAGAATATGGGTAAGATAGATCCTAGAATTACTGCAGCAATGGTGGCTTGGCTCCAGGAGGAAAGCCATGATGAGGAAAGCATCCAGAAAGGTGCTGAACTGCTGCTGCGCGTGAACCGTAACCAGGGACTGTACCAGCGTATCATGCGTAATCCTTTACGCTCGCTGTCAAAGCTGGAATATGAGATCAAGAAACATGTGAATATACGCCAACAGGGTTTCTCTGTTGATGATATCGTGAAGATGGAACATGAAGTTCTGCCAGGTATCAAGTTTGCACGTGAGAGATGCGATCTAATGATTGAGGAGCAAAAGATTGATGAATCTGAGGTTCTTCCTCATATCGAAAAGCCTAATGATGAGCATTGGACGGAGTTAACGTATCCAGTTAAGGGCAAACGTCCGGACCATGACAGGCTCCCTGCTGAGATCCAGGCGATTTGGCCTGAAAACGCTGAACGCTGGAAGAAAATCAAGGCCACGTTTGAGTTGTGCAAGCAGTTAGACCAGCCATGTGACCGCTTCGAGCATGTGAAGATGCTGAAAGAAGCCTGGTATAAGTATAAGGAGCGCATGGCACAGTATGATGACTTCGTGCTGAAGGAGAAACCTGAGGAAAAGCCTGAGGATAAAAAGGTGTCTGAGGATAAGCAGAAGGATATTGATTATGCACAGTCTTTCATTTCCAAGAACCTCCCCGTCCTGATGGGATTGGTGAAGGAGGCTCAGGAACCTGATTTCTCTGAAGAGGATGCTGCCAAGCTGGAAGAGAAACGCGCGTTTATCCAGAACCGTGTAAACATCCTGCTGCAGAATGGTGTCAATCTCTCTGAGCAGCGCAAAGCTGATCTGATCGCTTGCGATATCGCTGTTGAACTGACTGAAAATGTCGAAGGGGAAAAACCTGAATGACCTGCTTAAGCCTCTATCCTCTAGCCCGTTGCAGAGCTATCTGGGTAAAGGCCTCCACACGCTTGGTCTGCTTGGCTGGATTTTAGAGCAGACTGGGCGTGCGGATGTTTATGTTTCCACGTTTTCCACCTCAGATGCCTTCCTTCGTGGTTTTTATAACCTGCGTAAAAAGGGCTCATCGGGCACTCTGTGCTGCTCGCTGACCTGAAGGCATCGAAGAAAACGGTGAAACTCTATCGCGAAATGCAATGCTGTTTTGATTCGGTCTTCCTGACAATGAACCATTCTAAGGTAGTGTTGGTCCAGAATGACAAATACCTGGTAACTGTTATCTCCAGTCAGAACCAGACATATGGCGACCGTGCGGAATGTACGGTGATTACAACTAATCAGGAAGTGTTTCTCCAACAGTACTCTGGGCTCAAGGAATTGATTGATAACGAAAGCTTCCAGATCAATGGATTATTCAACGGAACAGCTCCAGCGGATTCACCAGCTCGCGAAAGCGCTGACACCGCTAACGGAGATTGGCGCCCTCATGGATATGCCGATTAGCCCGCTCAGGGATGATGTGGCCACAGAAGGCCATCCGGCCCATATCTCTTTCTATAAGGGCATGGCAGAAGCATCACTTGAGATACGGGAGCGCGACATGGAACTGGCAAAAGCAGGGTCTCCTGCTGCTGCTGACGCCCTGCGTGGATATCTTCGTAAAATGATGAATGAATTATGAGCGTACCTGCTGATATTGATAAATACCAGTCGTATTTGGCACTGGATGAGAACGAACTCCAGGAAATGCGCTTGCATGCCCAGGTAATCGAGCGCGTCATCCGCTTTCGCTCCCTGTATACGTACTGGTGCCGGTTCTCCTCCAAGTCGCCTCGCGAGTTGGTGGAATTCGATATGGCCATGCATAAGGTGAACGAATCGCAGGCGTATGACGATATCCATTGCCTTAAAATCCTGATGGGTAACCTGCAGGAAGCTTCTAAGAAGTTCTGGCGTTGGCGTATCAACCAGATGATCGAGGAAGACCGTAAGGCTGCCAAACGTGAGGGTGATCATCGCGCGGTAGCTTCGATGCAGAAGAATCTGATTAAGAATAACATGACGGATAAGGAGGATACGCCTGATCTGGCCTTCGATAAGATTGTACCCTTGCAGATTGTGGCCACGGATGATCCTTCTGTCATCGGTATCAAGAAGATTCCTGATTTGCGCGGCCGTATCCGTAAGCTCATCAAGAAATATGATGCCGATATCGAGTTCACGGAGTTTACAGAGGTGGAAGCGACCGATAATGAGAAGCAGCCGCTTCCTGGTATAGATGATGTGATTACGAAACCCTGATAACCCTTTTCGCCCCACCCGTATGTCCTCGAGCACGCAAACCCAGCAACAGTACTTCAATGATGCGCAGCTGTATCCCCTCATGATGATGCCGCGTAACCTCATCGCAGTGATGGGACGTGGTACCGGAAAGGGTATGATTGACGCTACCAGGCAAATCCAGGTATTCCAGCAGATGGAAGGCTCCACCACAGGGTTTGTGTCGCCTTCCTACAAGAAATGTCTCATCTCCACTTTGCCTTCGCTGCTGGTTCACTGGGAGCGTTGGGGTTTCAAACGCGATATCCACTATACCGTTGGAAAGAAACCTTGGAAAGCCTTACACTGGAAGGATCCCATCTTCACGCCTCAGAACTGGGAGAATGTCATTGGCTTCTACAATGGCAGCGTCTGTCAGATCATCACGCAGGATCGCGAGGGTGCTTCCAATGGTATGTCGCTCGATCACATTCTTATTGACGAGGCGAAATTCGTCGATTACGAGAAGCTCAAAAACGAGACGTTTCAAACGAACCGTGGCAACGAGATGTTTTTCGAGAAATGTCCGCTGCACCATGGATTGACCATTACATGTGATATGCCCGTCACAAAAAAGGGCTCGTGGTTCTTACAGTACGAAAAACTCATGGATCCGGAGCTTATCAAGGTGTTGGAAGGCCTCTTGCATTACCAGTGGGTCACAAAGCAGAGATTAGAGGCCTATCCGGAAAGGGCTGAACATTACGAGCGAGAACTGCTGAAAACGCAGCGCCAGTTGGATTTCTTCCGCAAGCAGGCGTATCTGTATATCGAAAGGCCTTCGCTATACAATTTGGCTGTGCTGGGCGAGGACTTCATCAAGCGCATGAAGCGTGAATTGCCGCCTTTGGTGTTTGCAACGTCCATCATGTGCAAGCGCTTCAATGTCATGGTCGATGGCTTCTACAATGCCCTCGTGGAAAGTGTGAATCTCTATACGGCACCTAATCGCACACGTCTCAATCTGTCGCACCTTGGCGATGGAAAAATCTACGAAGACGACTGTAGGAATGATTCGGATCTGGACCCGAATCTACCGCTGATGATCGCACTGGATGCGAATAATAATATCAACTGGCTCGTGTGTGGGCAAGTGGGCCGTGATGGGAAACTGCGTGTGGTGAAGTCGTTCTATGTGACGTACGAAAGGAAACTGGATGAGCTCATGGATGACTTCTGCAAATATTATGAATACCACAAGCAGAAGGATATCGTTTTCTTTTTCGATGCTACTTTCAAGGGCAATGGTTTCGCGCTGAATCAGAACGATGATTTTTATATCTTCATCGCCAACAAGCTCCGTGATCGCGGTTGGTTCGTTGATGAGGTGTATATTGGCAGACCAATGGCCCATGTCGACAAGGCCATCCTCATTAACCGTATGCTCCGTGGTAATGCCTCGCACCAGGTGCTCATCAATCGGGATAACAATGAAGCCTTGCTCCTCTCGATTGAAACCGCTGGCGTGTACCTTGGTAAGAAGGATAAACGCGCCGAGAAATTGCCTGAGTCTGAAACGGATCCGCTATTCGCTCGCACCGATGGATCTGACGCTTTCGACACCCTCTGCATTGGAGTCGAAAGATTCCTCGATCCTGCTTATGAAGCTGGAGCATCTTATTCCGGCTTCGTATCTCAGATGGGATGACGGAAAATGTTATCAACATTTTCCTGAAGTTTGTGGTCGTCGCCTGTCTGTCTGGGTAAGCCTCTTGGTTGATGGAGGCAATTTCCCCTCCCCCCAAAACACAAAATTCTGTGCAAAGCTACTGCCTTCCTGCCTCTCTGCCGATGAACCTGGCAGTTTTTTTAGGCTCCTCCCAAAAACTTTTTAATGGCCAAGGCTATTAAAAACTTTTCGGTGCCCTCCTAAAAAAACACCCAGAACCCCCGCCCGAGAGTCTGGAAGTCAGCTTAACGCGCACAAATTTTAAGTTTTGGGGGGAGGGGAAATTGTTGTGGCTGGCGCAGCGTGTAACTCCCTCACGAGGGCGAAAGTTAACCCTATCAACATATATTAGTATTAATTTTTAAAATTATTAGTTATGGACAAAAAATTTGTTTTCGGTACGTATGTACCACAGAGTTACAGAGAGATGGCAACGGAAGAGGAAAAGAACTTTTCCGAGTGGGTAATCAACTTTAAGAACGGCCACAAAGACCAATTAAAGGAAGCCGCACAGATGGTTATTAAAAAGCTAAATCAGTGGTACGGCAAAAAGGCCAGCGAGCTGGTTATAGTGCCCGTACCATGCGCCAGTATGAGCCAATACCGCTTTAGATTTGCGTACTTTTGTGCAGTCGTTAGTAAAACGTTAGGGCAGGAAAACGGCCTGCAACACGTCGAAATTGTGGGCAAGCGCACGGCAGCCCATCGCAGCGCAGGCCACAACGTAGTGTGTGAAGATGATTACAACGTTATAATAGATGGCGATTTCTTCAAAGGTCGTAAGGTGGTCGTAGTTGATGATGTAATTAGCAGTGGCCGCACCGCTGATGATTTTGCAAACCAACTCACTGAACTGGGTGCAATAGTGAAAGGTGGAATCTTCTTTGCACGCACAAAAAACACGTTTAACCAGGGCACTAAGGAGGAAGAACCCCAGGAACCTGCACCCGTAGAGCCCAGCACCCCGACACTATCAGCGTTATTTATCGAAAACTCTTTGGCATCCATCCAGCGACATGAGGAAGCCAAGCAGACCAAGCGCACCCGCAGAACCAACAAGGCAAGAAAGGAGGCTTAACCATGGGCGATATAACGATATTAGGAAAAGTGGCTGTAAACAAGTGGGCGGACGAAGACCGCCCACGCCACAAACTATACTATCAAGGTGCGGAAAGCCTAAGCGATGCGGAATTGTTGAGTATCTTAATAGGTACGGGTAGCACGGAAGAAACAGCCGTGCAGTTATCAAGCAGGGTGTTAAGAGATTGTAGCAACAATCTGTTAACGCTGGGTAAGCGCACCCCGTTAGAATTGATGGAGTACAACGGATTAGGATTTAGTAAGGTTATGACCATTTTAGCCGCTTGCGAACTTGGCAAACGTAGGATGTTAGCACACCCCGAGGAGCGACCCGAACTAAACACGGCCACACGGATTTATAACTATATGCGACCCCGTATGATGGATTTAGAAACGGAAGAATTTTGGTGTTTGCTGATGAGCCAGCACTATAATTTAATTAAGGCCGTTAGAATCTCGCAAGGTGGTTTAACGGAATGTAGTGTTGATGTGCGCCTAATCATGAAGGAGTGCGTATTGAATAACACAACGATTTTGGCCGTTTGCCACAATCACCCTTCCGGAGGACTCACACCCAGCAAATGCGATGATGAACTAACGCGCCGAATTAAAGAGGCCTGCAAGTTGATGGCCATACACTTTATGGACCACGTCATTATTACGGCCGGTGCTTATTACTCATACCACGAAAGCGGAAGGCTATGACACAATACTATGAAATGAAAAACACGTGACCCAGCTATTTGTTAACGTGGGGATGGTGGAAGCCATCCCCTTTATTTTTGCCCTTTGGCCAGCATCGACCGCGGATGAATCGCCCGCCCCCTGCATCGATGGCGCACCCATCGCAACCAACCCCGCCAAAATCACCATCACCCACAAAAGTAAAGCATGTTTACATATTCCGCATCATAGAAAGCGGAAAGTCGAGCGCGGGCGTAGGGCGGTGGGGGCTGTTCTTGTTTTCGCAGGCCGCGCTTTGCGCAACCCCAAAAGCCTAATTCACTGTCTCTCAGGCTTTTGGGGCCCCGATTTCGCATTTTGACGTGGAAATTTCTGGCAAAATCGCCCTTTCCAACGTCTATTTTCATTTCATGGAAATTGAAAAGGCACAGGAAAATTCTTCTGAAACACATACTTGCAATTCCGCCACCTCAAAAACGCACATTTTTCAGCTGCTGGAAAGTAGCTGCTGTCGTGAGGTAAAAAATCACGGCATAAACGCCATGTTGTTTTATATTCGTGCCCGTGCACGTATATTTGCACCAAAAATTTCTTTGGATATGCATTTTAAAACGCTCATAGCTAGTGTGGTATCTATTCCACTGACATTCATGGTAGATGTTATGAAGTACATCTTTCAGGATTGGGAGTTTGCCAAGTGGATATGTATCGCGATCATTATTGACACCGTGGCTTCCATAGTGAAGCACTGGATACATAAAGACCTGAATAGTGAGGAATTCTGGGGTAAGTTCGCCAAAAAAATTTTTGTGTACATCCTCCTGATGATAACCAGCAACATGTTGACGAACTACACCGTAAACGGTCATCTTATCGGTGCAACTCAGTGGATCGGTGAATATCTCTGCGTGATGATGCTCATCCGCGAGGTTTTCTCTATCTTCGAGAACGTGAACGGCATTATGCCCGTCGTTTCTAAGTCCATACTGAAACGTCTGAAGGACTTCAATGAAAATGGTGAATATATAAAGAAATGAGAAAGATAACTAGAATATTCGTGCACTGCACGGCCAGCTGGCAGGAAACTACCAGCGTAGAAAGCCTGAAAGCAGAATTCAAGGCAAAGAAGTGGGTGAACCCGGGTTACCACTGGGTGATATTCCCTGGTGGTAAGATCGTGAAGCTGCTGGATGAATCACAGGTGGCTAATGGCGTGGCCAACTATAACAAGAACAGCATTCATGTGGCTTGGGTTGGTGGCATCGAGGAAGATAAGAATCTGAAGCTAATCGCAGTGGACAACCGCACCGATGCTCAGAAGGTGGCACTCTTCGACCTGCTCACAAAACTGAAGCTCAAATACAGGGATGCCATGATCATGGGCCATCGCGACATATCTCCTGACCTGAACCATAACGGGAAAGTGGATCCTTGGGAACGCATCAAGGAATGCCCATGCTTTGATGCCATGGTAGAGTATATGGATATAAATAAAATAGGATAATGGATTACGAATATCATCAGCGTCGTTTAAAGCATATGCAGAAGTGTTACAAAGGCTGCTTGTTTAGTCTGATAGGAGTGGCCTTGCTGCTGATCGTTCTGCTGTTAACAGGCTGCAGAACATACAAGCAGACTGAGAATAAAGAAACTGTAGATTCTGTACGCACGGAATATATAGAGAAAATCGTAGAAGTACCTGTCGTGGTAACAGTAGAAGTTCCTGCTGAAGCCAAGGAAAGAGAAACGCGCGATTCTACTTCATTCCTTGAAACGAGCTTTGCACAGAGCACAGCTGAGATGAAATGGAAAGATGGTGTGCCATACCTGTTCCACACCCTGGAGAATAAGCCTCAGAAGATTGAGAAAGAGGCCAAGGTACAGGTAAAGGAGAAAACAAAGACGGTATACCGCACGCGGTACGTAACACGCACCATCTATAAAACACGTGATTTGGCATGGTACCAGAAACTGCTGATTATGCTTGGAGGCCTTGCAATTATCATACTGATTGTGACTGTCGTAATCATAAAATACAGACACAGAAGATTTAAGCCAGATATATAAATTAGAATGTTATACATTAAGAGAATGGTTGTTAATGAATAGTTAAACGTAAATTCAATCTTAAAAGGTAAACTTGGTTTTAGTTACGCCTCCCATCTGTGAAGATCGGAGGTTTTTTTATGCCTGAAATGTTAAAAATGTATATTGCATATAAAAAAGTATATGTAAAATTTGCACATATAAAAAATTTTATGTATCTTTGCAATGTGATTAGTTAACAAGAATGTTTAATTTAAAAAAGTAACGCAATGGACAAAGAATTAGAAGAGAGAATTGAGAAGAAAAAAAAGATGATTGCAGACTTCATCAGAATCTCAGAAAACATCGGAATGAAACCTAAAGCAAGAGAGAAGAGACTGGATGCAATGCTTGAAGACCTCAACGAACTCTTAGAACAAAGGAAAAAGTAACAACCCCCTCCTTCGGGAGGGGTTTAAAACAAACTGATATGGAAGAGATTAAGAAAGTGATGAATGAGCTGAAGGCGCTGGCTGGAACTGAAGACGCTGCTAGCGAGGCTCGTAAGGTAGAACTGATGGAATGGCTGAATAATAATAAGGAAGGCCATGAGCAGATGATTGATGAGTTTATGGAATCTTGGCTGCAGGAAATGGAAGCTGATGTGGCGGACATCAAGCAGCAGGCCCTGAGAAGCCAGTTTAACGATAAGGCATATAAGTTGATCCCTTGGTCGTATATCGCCAAGGAGTATTTTGGAAAAAGCGTGGCATGGCTGACACAGCGTATCAATGGCTATCCCGTACGCGGAAAAGTATACTCTCTTAATGAGGAACAGAAAGCCACACTGAATCAGGCTTTACAGGATATAGGGAAATATATTGGCTCCTTTCGCGTTGCTTAAAAAGCATCCGTTCGTTAACTGATCACACCAGCCCTGCTGCATGAGCCTGCAGCAGGGCATTTTCTTTTCCATAACTTGCAGAATTCAGAATAAATGCTTATCTTTGCACCGGTATGTATTAATTTAAAATGTGCAATTTATGAAAAAGTTAATGTTGGTATTGGCCTTTATGATGGCCGTATGTAGCGCCCAGGCGCAGAGTGAAAAGTATGCTTACTGTATTATGCAGTGCAACGGAAAAGTATTCAGTAGTAAGTATATCGTAACATTGGATTTCGGTGAAGTAATGAGTAAGCGCAAACAAATCTATGAAGACGGTAAGAAGAAACATTTCAATAGCAATGGCGAAAGCTTGAACTACATGGGGCGTCGCGGATGGGAACTGGTAGATACATATACGGACATTGACTTTAAACGTCAGTTGATCCTTTACTTCATCTTAAAAAAGAAGATCAATTCTGAAGATGAAGTGCTGCAGGGCTTGGAGTTGAAAGATTCAGAAGATAAGGATTGATAGCCATTGAATATGGATGATAATTATCTTTTCGAGGAATGGGAGAAAGAGCAGCGTAAGAAAGCTGCTGAACGTGAAGCGGAAAGGAAGGAGAAAAGATTAAAGAAGTGGAGTATAATTATAGGTTTAGCTGTTGGCATAACAACCTTTCTAAAAATAATATATGATATACTGAAAGATTTCAAGATTATCTAGTGCATGTATGAAATAACATCCATGCTACCAAAAGAACGATATTGAAAAGATGGATATAAGCCATCTTCTCCAGCCAATCTATTCGTTTCTTTAAAAGCTCTATTTCCTCTTTCATGCCGCAAAAATAGACTTTTTTTCGCTAAACAGCAAACTTTTTCCCGAATTTCTTTGGAGGTTCGGGAATTTTTTGTATCTTTGCAGCGCTAACAAGACGATAGTAAACTATCCGTAAGGGCGCACGTCAGACGCCTTGCTTAACAGCCGGGCATTTTTTATGCCAGTTAGAGGAACTCCTCGGCGAAATACTTCGCGGCTGCCAACTCGTAAGATAATTCTGCCCTTCGGGTTAGTCATCGTCTTGTTAGCAACGGGTTGCGCAGCCGTTTTTCTGTGCGCCGTGCCGGGGAGGTGCTCCGGTTGCTAACAAGACGATGCATTATGCAGCAATTAATGATCCCATTTGAAGAGTTCGGCTGGAACAGCCAACCCGTCAGCGCCAGCACAGCGAAACAGTGCAAGGAGGATTCGGTATCGAACATCGAATCTGCAGTTGTTACATGGATCAGCGGTAAGGCTGAACACATTAAAAATCTCGCAGCAGCCACAGTCATGGTGGCTTTCGGTTTCTCACTCATGTTTTTCGCAGCTTTGATAGGAGGATAGGATATGATGACATTTGAACAGTATCGTGACCAGAAGCTGAACCTCGAAGAGGAGATGCACGAATCGAAGGTAGAAGAGAAAAAAGAGGCGAAAGAAATGACGCTCAAATATGAGGATAAGATAAAGGATCTGGAGATGAACTTCCGCCAGCAGCGGAACGAATTGCGTCATGAGCGAGATGAAAAACTATTGGAGATATCCAAGAAATACAAGGATATCCGTCGTGATCTCTGGATGAAAGATGCCCAGCTTATCATCGTCTGGCGCCAGCAGGTGACAGATCGCCCGGAATTTGCACCCAACGCTAACGCTGTTTGAATTATGGGTATCATTAACCTTTCTTCTGAGGCCGTGGAGCTGGTGAACCAGCTCTGCGAGCCCTCCAATTTGGAGGATAAGATAACAGTATTGGACGCTGCTGAAGAGCAGCTGCAGGAACTGGCCTTCGCTGAGACGGAAGCCGTTGCAGGCTATAACCTCTATGATCTGGCGTACACGCTGAAGAGATATAAGAAAGATATGATAAAACTTAAAAATCTGCTGGAAGATGGCAAAGGAAATGACAGTGAATGAACTCCGTCTGTCTCTGGATGAGATAGACGGGAACCTGCCGGTGAAGATGAACGCAGGCGCAACCATAGATGCGGATATCGTGGAGGTCCGCGAAAACGGGGAAGGTGAATTCCGTAAACCGTACGTGTCCCTCATTGCGGAGGATTCGGATGAATATGAGAACAATGTGCTGAGGGCTTTCTTCCTTCACCGTCTGCCCATCGAGGCACCCGGTTACACAGCTTGGCCCTTCACCTCGCAGGATATCATAGATATGCTGGAGCCGATGGTGGATATCGGTAAGGCAAAGCTCATAAGGTACATGAACAATAACGGGTATGAGATACGCCCTCAGATGGACGGAGTGCCCCGTTGGATCGTCTATACCAAGATGGATAATATATAGTGTCATAGGTTGTTAAGTAGAAGAATTCTTGGTTAGGGAGTGTCTGCAGTGATGCACGCACTCCCGTTTTTTTTGTTGTTTTATATAGGTA
>Ga0247609_10005537_pt1 | contig 12380 bp, 11 predicted proteins | sample 172DNAGHGlowgp2_FD_193487 | JGI IMG/M metagenome (GOLD analysis project Ga0247609, IMG submission 193487) | Sheep rumen microbial communities from Palmerston North, Manawatu-Wanganui, New Zealand - 1728 DNA GHGlow gp2 | ecosystem: Host-associated > Mammals > Digestive system > Stomach > Rumen ... | reverse complement strand
CACGACATTCTCATTGCGCTTGCCAGCTTCCACAAGGCCTTCGCCCATACCGGCGCGCAGTTCTTTCATTGATTGTTTTTCGTAGTGGGTCATAATATTGATGTTTTATTGTGTTTGATTAATCGTTATGTTATCTCATCCAACCTTCCATTCGGTAGACTTTCTCCATAAGCTTGTGGGCTTCCCCTTTTGTGGGTTTGTGCCAAACCTCGACACGCACGGCATAGTAGTCCTCCCAATCGCCCTCATAAATAGTGAAGTCCTTATGGTTTGGCTCGACAATCTGTCCGAAACCATTGTGGTTTGACACCTGTGTAGTTGTACGCGGTTTCAGGCGGTCTTTGGAGAGCTCGATATTCTCCGTCGCCTCAAAACAGCGCAGATAAACCTCTCCGTCTTCAAGGGCAGGCCAATAGAAAGCAAAATTGTATATGCCACCCTGACCGCCGTTCCAAATCTGAAGCCACGATGTGGTGTCTGTACTGTCAATATCGACAGGAGTGAACATATCTCCATCGTGGGCATTCCATCGGTGATTAGTGTCGGTAATTGGTAGGTTGTATTCCAGTCCGTCGGGAATGGGGTGTTTCTTGCCGAAATCGTCAGGCATTGAGTCGAAGAACATACTGACAAACAGAAGCGGGACTGCGGCAAAGGGTACAAGGCTGACAATTCCTGCAAAGAATGCCCCTACAGCCCTCCACCATTTCTTTTCCAACAGAAGGATAATTAATACGGGTATTTGCAGGAACAGAGGAATAGTAGAAAAGCCACAAACTATGAGACCAAAGATAGTGGAAACATCGAATGCAAATAATACAGTCAGAGCAGTTATTACCGTCGCCAGCGGAAATATCCACCAGAAACGGACTATCCAATCTATAAATGTTTTCTTCTGCATTTCCTACTGGTTATTCTTGTTTGTCAGATTCACCACCACCTTGACCATCACGTCCTTCTCCTCTGGGCGGCTCTCGGCAATCATCAGGGTGAGGGCCACGAGGGTGCCGTCAGCAATGCGCTTGGTGCCGTCCTCGCGGTAGAGGATGCGGTTGTTGTTCAGGAACCAGAGGAACAGCGTGGCGGCGATGCGCTTGTTGCCGTCGCTGAACGAGTGGTTCTTGGTGACGAGGTAGAGCAGCATTGCGGCCTTCTCCTCAACCGAGGGGTAGAGCTCCACGCCGTCGAAGGTCTGGTATATCTGCCCGATGCTGCTGCGGAAACTCTCGTCCTTTTCGTTACCGAAGAGCGAGCTTTCGCCGAAACGCTCCTTTATGGCGCGGATGGCCTCCATTGCGTTGTCGTAGGTGGCGTGGAAGGGTGCATCGGCGGTAGTGTCGGCCACGGCAAGACGCTGGTAGTCGTAGCTGTCGAGCGTCGAGAGAGCGTAGGTGTAGTCCACCACCACGTCGAGCAACCCTTGGCTGTCTGCCTTCTCGCCGCCCTGCTCCAGCGTGCGTCCCACAAGGCGTACCAACTGCCGCAACTCCACGAGGTTCTCCTGCCTCAGCTTCTCGTTCACCGCGAAGCCCTTGGTGAGGTATTCTTTCAGTATGCGGTTGGCCCAGATGCGGAACTGCGTACCCCGCTGGCTTTTTACACGATAGCCGACAGAGATGATAACGTCGAGAGAATAGAATGCCACGTGTTGCTTGACACCAACAACACGCATTTTTTGCGTGTTGTTCTCTTTGGGCAACTCTCCCTCAGAGAAAACATTTGTTATGTGGCGCCTGACCGTTTTTTCATCTCGATCGAACAGCAGTGCCATCTGGTTGGCCGACAGCCACACCGTCTCCTCCTCCAGCTTCACCTCCAGGTTGGTGATGCCGTCAGGCGACTGATATATTACTATTTCACCTTTTCCATTCATTAAAACTGTATCCTTGTTGTCTGTGAACTTTCTATCACAAAGCGGCGGGTCTGGACTTGGTCGAACCGGGCGACCTGCTGAGGATGCAGGACAAGCTCGTATTGGCCGGGTTGGAGCAGGAGGCGTTCGACCGAGACGCTTGGGTTGAGGTCGGTGGCGAATTCCACCTGACCGTCATTGAGACGGAAAATGGCACCACTGATGATGCCTTTGGGCTTTTCGAGAACCAGTTGGCCGGGCATTGGAACATTGAGCACAGTGGATGCCTGGCCTCTGACTTCGACATTGCGCAGGGTGGTGACAGGCAGGGTCTGGATCTCAAGGTCGTATCGGCCTGCCAGATATTGACCGGTTTCGCCAACCTCCTGTGCCGCCACACGTTCGCCACCGGCACGCCGCACGATGACGTCGACGTTGGGTTGTTGCCATGGTGGACGGGCTCCGCGATAGCGCACTCGCAGGGTGCCTTCACTGACGGTGATGTCGACAAAGTTGGTGCGGTCGACCGAAAACTGCATAGCCTCGCGGCGCAGGGGAGGGTGGGTGAAGATGGTCATGTCGTAGGTGATGAGCGGATCCATCAGCAGGGTGTCGGCACGCATCGACCCGTCGATGGTGTAGATGGTGTTCAGGCAACTGACCCCCGTGCGGCTATCGTAGAATGCCACAGGGTGTTCGGTTTCGTAGAGATGGCCTTGCTCGTCGACGACGTTGATGACGACCTTGGCTTTTTTGTCAGACATCTGGAAAATGTCGTCCAGTGTCTTGGAAAAATCCTCTTCGTGGCGCACGGGAAAGAAGTTGCCGGCACAATCGGAGTGGTTGAATTCACCGGAGCCGATACCGAGCACGAATGTCTGCACCACCACACCGCTCAGCTGCACCTGTCGGGCCACATTGCAGATCTCGGCGTCGCGGTCGTCCATGCCGTCGGTCACCACAAGGATGATGTTGCGGCAATTGCCCGAAGCGGGAAAATCGCTCAAAGCGTCGGTCAACGCCGCTTCGGCGGTGCATCCGCCCTGCGGCACCAGCGTCTTGATCTTGCTTTGCAGGCGGTAGATGTTGTCGTTGCCGAAAGGCACCTCCAGACGTGTGCCATACTGTTCGCGATTGAGGTGCCCGAAGACTCGAAGAGCCACGTCGATATTGCCGTATTCCCTGACGCTGTCGAGGAACGAAAGCAGCACCTGTTGTGTGACTTTGATCTTGGTGTTGCTTTGCCAGTGCTCCCACATTGAGTTGGAACAGTCCAGAATCAGCAGCACGCGTGTCTTCTCAAGAGCGGTGTTGCTTTCCGACGATTGTCCGGTGGCCGTGTTGCAAAAACCGCATAATGAGACTAATGCCAATAAAATGAAAAGACTATGCGTGATATTTTTATATAGTATCATTTTGCAAAAATACGAAAAAACAACGATATGGCAATGCCATCTGTCAACAAATGCGCTCCTTTTGTGTCGAATGGCAGCCGCAACGGCTTTTGGGACTTGGATCGGCGGCCGATAGCACGTCGTAACAATTCTGCAACAAAAACTTAACAGAAACTTAACGGAATCTTAACCGTTTCGTAACATAATGGCTGTATTTTTGCGGTCGAAAAAGATATTATTTCTGTTTATGAATATCATTGAAATTCTTTCGATTGTGATCAAATTCGCCGGAGCGTTGGCGGTGTTTCTCTTCGCCATGAAGGAAATGGGAGAGGGATTGCAGAAAGCCGCAGGTAGCCGCATGCGCTCCATTTTGGGAAAAATCACCTCCAATCCGCTGAGTGGAGTGCTCACAGGCACCGTAGTGACGGCTGTCATCCAGTCGTCATCGGCCACCACGGTCATGGTGGTCAGTTTTGTCAACGCCGGACTGCTTTCGCTCGCAGGTGCCGTGTCGGTCATCATGGGGGCTAACATCGGCACCACCGCCACGGCCTGGATCATCTCGCTGCTGGGCCTCGGTGGCTCGAGCGGACTGTTTTCTCTTCCCATGCTCCTGGCGGCGATCAGCCTGTTCTTCCTCTTCACAAAACGCGATGCCTTGAAGCCTGTGGGGCAAACCATCATAGGCTTGGCCTTACTGCTGGTGGGTATGGATCTGCTCCAGGCCGCAATGCCCGACATTCAGCAGTATCCCGCCCTGCTTGAAGGCATTGCCTCGCTCAGCGGATACGGCTTCTGGTCCATCCTGTTGTTTGTCGCCGTCGGTGCACTGCTGACATGCATCGTGCAGTCGTCGTCGGCAATGATGGCCATCACATTGCTAATGTGCTACAACGGCCTGCTCGACATCCCGATGGCCATCGCCCTCGTCATGGGTCAGAACATCGGCACCACCATAACGGCCAATATCGCCGCGGCCGTAACCAACGTTGCCGCCAAACGTGCCGCCCGTTCCCATCTGGTGTTCAACATCGTCGGCGTACTGGTCACCCTCATCCTGTTTCGCCCGATTCTCGCCTTTGTTTCGTCGGTATTCCCCACCGACGTGCCCATGGCCATCACTCTTTTCCATACGCTCTTCAATGTCGGCAACACGTTGCTCCTGGTGTGGTTTATCCCACAGATTATCTGGCTGGTGGAGCGTATGGTGCCCGACACCAAAGACAGCGGCCAGACGTCCGACGCTGAGGAGTATCACCTGAGCTATATCAGTCGAGGTCCAGTCAGCACCGCCGAGTTGAACCTCGAGAGCGCTAAGCGCGAGATTCAGCTTTTCTCCAAGCAGGTGCTCCATATGTATGCGCTCTTGCCCGACTTGCAGTCTGCCCACAATGAGAAAGATTTCGATGCCCTCTTGCAGCGCATTGAGCGCTACGAGCAGCTGACTGACCGCATGGAAATGGAGTTGACCCGCTTCCTCACCGTTGTCGGTGGCGGTAACATCAGTTCGCACACCTCCGGGCGTGTCAGCACCATGCTTCGCATTGTCGACAATCTTGAGAGCATCGCCGACAGTATTCTCCAGATTGCCCTCACACGCAAAAACAAACGGTCCGACGCCGTTCATTTCAGTGATCATCTGAATTCCAACTTGGCCCAGATGAATGCATTGGTCGAAAATGCCCTGATTGTGATGGACGGAAATCTGGTCGACTACGACCATATCGACCTGCGTGGCGCCTACGATGCCGAACGCGAGATCAACGACTGCCGCGATCGTCTGCGCGCTGAGCATCTCGAGTCGCTCAAACATGGACTCTACGGCTACCCGGTGGGCAATGCCTACAGCTCGCTCTACGCCCAGTATGAGAAGTTGGCCGATTATGTCATCAACGTCACCGAGTCGATCGACAGTTCTCTCAAACACGATTCAATCCATCCATAAAACAATATACAATGAACAGAAACACAATTCTTTGTACAGCCTTGGCGGCCGCTATGGCCTTCGCCTCCTGCCAAAAGGCAGAAAAGACCGCCATCGAATTCGGCGAATTGCCTTCGCAGGCACAGACTTTTGTCCAGACCCATTTCGCCGACAAGCAGATTGCGGCTGTGTACCGTGACAACGACATCTCCGACAAGGACTTTGAAGTGATCTTCACCGATGGTACCAACATCGACTTCACCAAGCGTGGCGATTGGGAAGAAGTGGAAGATCGCGATGCTGACGGTGTGCCTGAGGACATCATTCCGGCTCCCATCAGACATTTTGTTTCCGACCGTCACCCAGGCCAGTATGTGGTGCAGATCGGCAAGGAAGGCAATAAATATGATGTCGAGCTCAACACCGACATCGAAATCGTGTTCGACAAGAACGGCAATTTTGTCAGCTACGACGATTGACGCAATGTCACTTCAAGCAAAAAAGAGCTCCAGTCAGAACGGCTGGAGCTCTTTTCTTTTTCTTTGTCGGTTTAAAAGTCGCCGAGGGTCTCAGGCAGTTGGGCGAGAGCCTTGGGCAGGTCGTCGGCGCTGAGCACTGCACCATGATATTTGTTGGTGTTCTGCATGAAGTCGACACCATATCCCATCTGGGTCTTCAGAATGACGCACACGGGACTTCCCTGACCAGCCATACCCTTGGCTTTGGCCATGCCGTCGAGCACCTGCTGCATATCGTTGCCGTTGTCCACCACCACCACTTTCCACATGAAGCTCTCGAACTTGGCTTGCAGGTCGCCGAGGTTCATCACCTGCTCCACAGTGCCGTCGATCTGCTGGTGGTTGTAGTCGACGGTGGCAATCAGATTGTCGACACCTTTTGCGCCCGCGAACATGACGGCCTCCCATATCTGGCCTTCCTGCAATTCTCCGTCGCCGTGCATGGTGTACACGAGGTGTTTGTCGCCGGTCATTTTTTTGCCCAGCGCGGCACCGATACCCACGCTCATGCCCTGGCCGAGCGAGCCGCTGGCCATACGGATGCCGGGTAGTTTGTGCTCCGTCGAGGGGTGTCCCTGCAAGCGGGTGCCGAATTTGCGGAATGTGGCCAACTCGCTGACGGGGAAAAATCCGCGACGGGCCATCGTGCTGTAGATTACGGGTGTGATGTGTCCCTGCGAAACGAAGAGCATATCTTCGCCGGTGCCTTCCATCGTGAAGTTTTCGGGTTGCATCTCCATGATGTTGAACTGCATCGCCACAAACCAGTCGGCGGTGCCCAGTGAGCCACCCGGGTGTCCGCTTTTGGCTGCAGTGGTCATTCGGAGGATGTCGCGGCGCACCTGCGTCGCTATCTGCTGAAGTTCTTGCGTCGTTTTCATATATCTGTGTGTTTTTGATTTATCTATTTTTGTTTGTTTTTCAATATCCCGACGGCGCGCTGGTACCCGTCGTCCACTTCTTTCATCACCTTGTAGTAGTAGTCCATCCCGAACAGGTCTTTTGCCACCTGTGCCTTGAGCACCAGGCGGAGGTAGCGGTCGCTGTGTGCGGTGCGCTCGGGCTCGGCGGCCTCTTTCACACTGTCGCGCACCACGCCCTTGGCAATGGCAGCGGCAGTCAGCAAGCTGTCGAGGTGGAACGAGTCGTAGTTGGCCAGGTAAGTCTCAAAATCCTTCACGGCATTGTCTTTGCGGTGCTCGTCGGCCCATTTCAGAGGGAATGAGTTCAGCAGTCCCTTGCCGCGCAAGCTGATGTAATAGTCGGTCAGCCTGACGGTGTCCATCGGCACAAACACGTCGGGCATGATGCCACCCCCGCCATACACCAGCCGGCCTCCGTGGGTGCGGTATTTTAGCGAGTCGGGGAAATGTATCGAGTCGGCATTCACCAGTTCGCCATGCTTGAACCGCTGCGACACATCTTGGCGATAGGCGTCGCTGCCCTCGTCATAGGGCCGCTGTATGCATCGTCCCGATGGGGTATAGTAGCGGGCCGTGGTAAGCCTGATCTGGCCTCCGTCGTTCAGCGGGAACATGCGCTGCACCAGGCCCTTGCCGAACGAACGGCGTCCCACCAGCGTGCCGCGATCCCAATCTTGAACGGCCCCCGACACGATCTCCGATGCCGATGCCGATCCTTCGTCGATCAGCACCACCAGGTCACCCTCGCGGAATTGTCCGCGGCCGTTGGCATGGAAATTCTGCCGCCGTACGGTGCGCCCTTCGGTGTAGACAATCAGCTGTCCGCGTTCGAGGAATTCGTTGGAGAGGTTGCAGGCAATGTCTAGGAATCCGCCTGTGTTACCGCGCAAGTCGAGTATCAGCGATTTCATACCCTGTTTCTTCAGTGTGCGGAGTGCTTTGCGGAATTCGTCGACAGAGGTGCGGGCAAAGCGCGTCAGGCGGATATATCCGATGCCGTCTTCAGCCATGAAATAGGTGTCGATGGAATAAATGGGCACCTTGTCGCGGACAATCTCGAAGTTGTAAACCGACCCCTGGCGCAGCACATCAAGGTGCACAACGGTGCCTTTCTTGCCGCGCAGCCGCTTGAACACAAACTGGTTGTTGACACTGTCGCCGGTGGCTTTTTCTCCGTCGATAGCCAGCAACTTGTCGCCGATCTGCAGACCTACCTTCTCGCTGGGGCCACCGTCGATCACCGACGACACCACGATGGTGTCGGATACAATCTGGAACGAGATGCCCACGCCTTCGAAGTTGCCTTGCAGGCTCTCGTTGGCCCGTTCCACATCCTTGGCGGCAATATACACACTGTGAGGGTCAAGCGCCTTGAGCATGGCATTGATGGCGGCCTCGCTCATCTTCTCCATGTCCGGTCCTTCCACATAGTTCTTGTTGATCAGCCCCATCACTTCGTCCACGCGCATCTGGCCTGGGATCACCTCCACCGGCGGCGTGGCTTCCTGGCCCGACACATGTCCGGTGACGGCAAGCAGCGACACGAAGGGTAAAATATATTTGGTTTTCATCTGGGCAGTCTGTTATTTCGGCATTTGCTGACTGAGGCAGTGGAAACTGCCGAGACCCCATACGATATCGGTCGAGTCGATTCCCACAATCTCGCGGTCGGGGAAACAGGCTTCGAGGATATAGGCGGCCTCATTGTCGGTCAGGCAGCGGTAGGTGGGGAAAACCACCTTGTCGTTCGCAATATAGAAATTGGCATATGATGCAGGCAGGCGCTGGCCGTCGTAAAACACCACGTCAGGCATCGGCATCTCAACAATGGTGGGCTGTTTGCCGTTGGCCAGGCGGCACCGGTTGAGCATCTTCAGGTTCTGCTGAAGGGGCTCGTAGTTTTCGTCCCATACATCTTCTTCAACCACCGTCACGATGGTGTCTTCCGACACAAAACGCGACAAGTCGTCAACGTGTCCGTCGGTGTCGTCGCCCACAATCCCATCGCCGAGCCAAATGATGTTGTCAACACCGTAATAGTCTCGCAGATAGCCTTCTATCTGGTCTTGGTTCAAGTGGGGGTTCCGGTTTTCGTTGAGCAGGCACGAAGTGGTCGTCAGCAGGTCGCCGCATCCGTTCACGTCGATCGATCCGCCCTCCATTACAATGTCGGGCGAGAACAGTACCATCTCGGGCATCAACGCGTGTATACGCACCGGTATCTCGGTGTCAAGCTCATAGGGATATTTTCCGCCCCATGCATTGTGGTTCCAATTGACAATGGCGCGACGTGCAGGGTCGTTATGGTTGAGCAGGAAGGCAGGCCCGTGGTCGCGGCACCAGGCATCATTGCTTGGAATGATATGCAGCCTGATATTCATCATGTTGGTGCCAATCTTCTCAAGCTCTTCTTTAACATGGTGCAACATCTTTTCATCGTCCACATTGATGTGCACAGTCTCGTTTTCGGCCAATATCTTGACAAACAGATGGTATGACGGATAGATCGTTTCGATCTTCCCGGGCCATGAGTCGGGATTCTTGGGATAGGTGAGCCAAGTGGCCTCGTGGCGGTGCCATTCGGCCGGCATGTAGTAGCCTGATTCTCTTGGAGTCATAACTTGTCTGTTGAATTGTCGGTGTAACGTGTCTAATCGATAAAGCGTTTCGTGATGTCAGCGTAGCTGTCGATGCGTCGGTCGCGCAGGAATGGCCAGTGGCGACGGTAGTGGTCGCTCTCGTCAAGGTCGAGCTCCTGCACGTGGATGGTCTCGTCGTAGTGCGGTGCCTGGTAGAGCACCCGGCCAAAGGCATTGGTGATGAAGCTGCCGCCCCAGAACTGCATGCCTCCTTCACGGCCGGTGCGGTTCACACTCACCACAGGCACACCGTTGGCCACTGCATGGCTGCGCTGAATGGTCTGCCAGGCGCTGTACTGCTCGCGGTTGTCGTGTTCGTTCTGGCGCACGTCCCAGCCGATGGCAGTGGGGTAGAACAATATCTGAGCGCCCATGAGCGCCGTGATGCGGCTGGCTTCGGGATACCACTGGTCCCAGCAAATCAGCACCCCAAGGGTGGCATAGCGCGTATGGAACACCTTGTAGCCCAAGTCGCCGGGGGTGAAATAGAACTTCTCATAGTAGCCCGGGTCGTCAGGGATATGCATCTTGCGGTATTTGCCCAGATAGCTGCCGTCGGCATCGATCACGGCCGTCGTGTTGTGGTACAGGCCCTCGGCGCGTTTTTCAAACATCGAACAGATGATCACCACCCCCAATTCCTTGGCCAGCGCCATGAAATGCTGTGTGGTGGGCCCTTCGGGGATGGGCTCGGCAAGCGCAAAATTCTGGTAGCGCTCCTCGTCGCAGAAATACAGCGATGCGAAAAGCTCCTGCAGGCAGATGATCTGTGCGCCCTCTGCGGCCAGTTCGCGAACCTTTTCGGTGTATCGTTCTATGTTTGTCGACTTGTCCTCGACGCAGCTCATCTGCGCAATGCCAACTTTCACTTTCATCTTTTGTCACTATTGGTTTCGAAATGCAAAAGTACGAAAGTTGGCCGAAGTGGCCAAATTAATATTTCAACACATTGTTATTAACTCGATTGCAGGCCAATTAGCCATGCCGGCAACAGCCTCTCCGGTCCATCCCCCCTCCATACCATCTCCTACCCAAGTCCTACCACAGTAGGAGATGGTATGGAGGGGGGATGGAGGGGAGAAGGAGATGGAGGGTCGGAAAAGGCGGCGCCAGGGTGGGTCGGAAATGGCGACAAAAGTTATGAACAATACAATAATATTATGCGCCTCGCGTTAATAGAAACATGATTCGCAAAGTGACGATCTTATGCTGTGCGATGCTGCTGGTGGCAGGCGCCGCTGCGCAAGGGCTGCTCGAACGCGGGCAAGAGGCTGAGCGTAAGGGGCTTGTCGACTTGGCAGAGGGCTATTACCGCCAGGCGGCAGACAGCAGCAGCGATGCCCGACGCTGCCTGGGCCTGCTGCTTGAGCGCAAGGGTCACTTCAGCGATGCGATGCATTGTCTGGCAACAGCCGACAGCACCGCTGTCACGATGGCACATCTGTCTGTATGCCAAGCCGAATGCGGCAAGTGGGCGGATGCCAAGCGGTCGGCCGAGAAGGCGGTGGAGCTGGCTGGCGATGGGCACAAGAAAGAGTGCTCGATGGCGATGGCCACTTTGGCGCTTGAGAACTGCCATACGGGCAACTACACCAATGCCATGAATTGGGCCAACCGCGCCCTAGAGACCGACCCCGCCTCGGCCCGTGCCCTCAACGTGCAGGGCATCATCCACTATAAACGGGGCAACGACAAGGAGGCAATCAAGTCGTTCCGCCAGGCCCTGCAAACCGATCCGGAGAATATCGACGCTTATTTCAACCTCGGCTCGATGTATTGCTACCGTCGCAATCCCGACATGGCCATCACCACCCTGCGCAAGGGACTGAAGATAGAGCGTACATCAGTGAAACTGTTCTACTGCCTCGGATGGGCTTTCCTGATCAAAGGCGAGACCGACAAGTCGATTGAATGCCTGGAGAATGTCATCCGGCTTGACAGCGGATACGTCAACGCCTACAACAGACTGGGCGACATATACTTTGAGCGAGCCGACTACAATCAGGCGCTGGCTTACTACCGGATGGCCGTGAGGAAAGATCCCGAGATGGGAGAGGCCTACAGGCTGATGGGGCGGACGTTCGCCGAAATGGACGATTTTTCGCGAGCCATACGCAATTATCAGAAGGCTGTTGAGCTTGATCCCCAGGACAGCGACACTTATTGCAAGATTGCAGAACTGTACGACCACAAGAAACAGCCCAAAAGGGTGGAGGCCAACTATAAACGTGCCGCCAAATTGGGCAACGTTCAGGCCCAGCAGTGGTGTGTCAAACATGGGGTGGCATATTGATGAACCGACAACGTTTTTTTTGATATGAACGACATAAAAGACTTTTTGCAGAAAATAGAGCGGATATTTGAAGAGGAGCAGTTTGTCCACCAGCCGGAGGAACTGTATGCCCCGATCGACTATACGCTCCGTCTTGGTGGCAAACGCATACGCCCGACGCTGCTGATGGTGGCCAATGCCATGTTCTGCGGCGACGAATCGCAGGTGCGCGATGCGGCCATCGGAATCGAGACATTCCATAATTTCACCCTGTTGCACGACGACCTGATGGACCGTTCGCCGCTGCGCCGCGGGCAGCCTACCGTGTACCGCAAATGGAACGAAAATACGGCCATACTCAGTGGCGACACCATGTTCGCTCTGGCGTGGAGATACTTTCTCAGGCAGCCTTCGCCCCGACTGAGGGAGGTGCTCGACTGCTTCAACGAGACGGCTATCGAGGTGTGCGAAGGACAGCAGTATGACATGAATTTCGAGAAGAGAAACCTCGTGGGTATCGACGAGTACATGCTGATGATACGCAAAAAGACCGCCGTGCTGTTGGCCGGAGCCTTGAAGATAGGCGCCCTGTATGCCGGCGCCCCAGCCGCTGACATCGAGCGGCTCTATCAATTCGGCATCCACATGGGCCTGTCATTCCAGCTGCAGGACGATTTGCTTGACGCCTATGGCGACGTGGCCGTGTTCGGAAAGCAGACGGGCCAGGATATCCGCGACAACAAGAAGACATTCCTGCCTTTGAGGGCTCTGGAACTGGCCAACGAGGCGCAAAAGGCCGAGCTGTTGTCGCTGTTCGGGACTGCAGGAGTTGAATGTGGCGAAGAAGAGAAGGTG
>Ga0247609_10005536_pt1 | contig 12386 bp, 9 predicted proteins | sample 172DNAGHGlowgp2_FD_193487 | JGI IMG/M metagenome (GOLD analysis project Ga0247609, IMG submission 193487) | Sheep rumen microbial communities from Palmerston North, Manawatu-Wanganui, New Zealand - 1728 DNA GHGlow gp2 | ecosystem: Host-associated > Mammals > Digestive system > Stomach > Rumen ... | reverse complement strand
CAACATCCTTTTTGTCGATGACAGCGCCCGCAACTGCGAGGCAGCAGCAGCATTGGGCATCAAAACCCTTAACCCCGATAACGGCAGTGACTGGCGACACGACGTTTTCAGTATCTTAGGGCTTGAATAAATTGGATTTAAGCCTAAAAAAGGGAGGCCTTTGGGGTCTCCCTTTTTCAATGTTATGTGGTTGCCTATCAGTTCTTCTTTTCCTCAGCGGGAACAGCGGCTACTGCAGCTTTGGCAGCATTGATAGAATCCTGCTGAGCTTTGTACTGCTTGGCTGCCTCGCTGTCAGGCTTCAGCCAAGTATCAAGCCAACGGAAGAATTCGCGTTGCCACAGGATGCTGTTCTGGGGTTTGAGAATCCAGTGATTCTCATCGGGGAAGAGCAGCAAGCGAGCGGGCAGACCCTTGATCTTAGCGGCATTGAAAGCCTGGCAAGCCTGAGTGAAGACGATGCGATAATCAAGCTCGCCAGCCGTGCACATAATCGGGGTATCCCAATTCTGAACGTAGTTCTTGGGATTGGCCTGGGTGTAGGAACGCTGTGCCGTTGCGTTGTTCTTTTCCCAGAATGCGCCGCCCAGATCCCACTGTACAAACCACATCTCCTCGGTCTCGAGGTACTGAGCCTCGAGGTTGAAGATGCCTGCATGAGCCAGGAAGCAAGCGAAGCGTTTGTTATGGTTGCCTGCGAGGAAATAAACCGAGTAACCGCCATAGCTTGCACCAACAGCACCAATGTGATCACCATCGATGTAAGGCTCTTTCTTCATATAATCGACAGCGGCTAAATAGTCGCGCATGTTCTGACCACCGTAGTCACCACTGATCTGAGCGTTCCACTCGGTGCCAAATCCTGGCAGGCCGCGGCGGTTGGGCAGAATCACGATATAACCATTGCTGGCCATGATGCGCATGTTCCAGCGATAGCTCCAGAACTGACTAACAGGAGACTGAGGACCACCCTCACAGAAGAGGATAGCAGGATACTTCTTGTTAGGATCGAAGTTGGGGGGGAAGCACACCCAAGTGGTCATCAGCTTGCCATCGGTGGTGGGCACCATGCGCTTCTCGATGCCGATGGGATCAACCTGAGCGAGCATCTCGTCGTTGACGTGGGTAAGTTGGACGGGATCCTTGCCCATCTGCACGCTGTAGACCTCGTTGGGGGTCTGGTAGCTGTGCTGGCAAGTGATCACCTGGTCGCCGGCAAATGCCAGACCGTCGTAGTCGCACACGCCCATGGCGATGGTGTCAACCTTCTGGGTAGCGACATCCATGCGGAAGATGGGTTGAACGCCCTGGAACGGGCAAATGAAATAGATGGCCTTCTCGTCGGGTGACCAAGCGATAGCATCAACGCTGTAGTCCCAGTTAGCGGTCAAGTCCTTCTTATTACCGGCTGCATCCATGAAGAAGATGCGGTTCTTGTCGGCCTCGTAGCCGTCATGTTCCATCGAGAGCCAAGCCATCTCACCCTTGCTGTTGATGATGGGATAGGTATCATAACCCATCATACCTTGAGTGAGATTCTCGGTCTTACCTGTCTCCAGGTTATAACGATACAAGTCGCTGTTTGTCGAGAAGGCATAGTCCTTACCCGTCTTTTTGCGGCACACATACACAAGACTCTTGCTATCGGGTGTCCATGCCAGCGACTCGATGCCACCCCAGGGCTTCATAGGCGATTCATAGGGCTCTCCCTCGAGGACGTCTTTGACGTTTCCGGCCTTGCTGCCGTCGAAGTCAGCCACAAAGGGATGAGGTATCGTGGTTACCCACTCGTCCCAGTGTTTGTACATCATGTCGTCATAGAGTTTGCCAGTAGTCTTGTCCAGGTCGGCATAAACATCTTGAACCGTCTGGCCATATTTTACTTGTGAGATCATGACAACGCGCTTCTCGTCGGGCGAGAACACAAAGCCCTCGATGCCGTCCTCGATGTTGCTCACGCAGTTGCGTCCGCCACCGTCGGCATTCATCGTCCAGAGCTGAGGAGTTTTTCCTTCACCATCCTCGGTGTAAATAAAGGCGATTTTCTTACCACCATCAATCCACACTGCATTGCTCTCGCTCTTAGGAGTGTTGGTTATCTGGCGAGCGTTCTTGCCGTCAATATCCATAACCCACAAGTCGCAATTGCCCTTGTTGGTAGTGATATCATAGTAGGTCACGCCATACACGATTTTCTTACCATCGGGAGACACTTGGGGCCCGCCAACACGGCCCAGTTGATTCAGGAATTCAGGAGTAAACTCTTTCTTTTCCATTTTCGCAGTGGATTTCTCAGTTGCCGGAGCCTGTCCTGGAGCGGTCTCCTGCTTGGAGCAGGTGGATGAGCTCAACAGTGCCAATGCAGCAACCGACATTGCTGTTAACTTGAAAAACTTCATATTGATTTATTTGAATGATAAAGTGTTAATTAAGTTTCAATGAATTTCAATCTGCAAAAGTATATATTTTTCAGTAAAAAATAGTAATTTTGCAGCAAGATTTTTAGACAGGGTTTTCATGATAAATATTCATATTGATGAGAGGATTCTTGCAGCCTGTCCTGAGACTCGTATTGGGCTTATTAGTGCCACTGTGGTCAATCGTCCCACCAATGATGCATTGTGGGCCGAAATAGAAGCTGCCGCAAGTGATATTGCCCAGTGTTATGAGCTATTGGAAATCAATCAGCGACCAGCTATAGCTGCTACGCGCCATCTCTATAAAGCGCTTGGCAAGGATCCCAGCCGTTACCGTGTATCGAGCGAGGCCTTGTGCCGTCGCATCATCCGTGGCTTGGGCATTTACCGCCTGACGACATTGATTGACGTGGTCAATCTGGTGTCGATTAAAAGCGGATATGCGATTAGCGGATTGGACAGAGACCGTATCGAGGGCGACCTACTCACAATGGGTGTTGGTACAGCAAGCGATGTTTATCACGGCATAGGCCGTGGAATCCTCAACATCGAGGGTATGCCCGTCTATCGCGATGCGGCTGGCCCTATCGCCACCCCAACGAGCGATGAGGAGCGCACAAAATTCACCGAACAAACGGTAAAAGCGCAAATCAATATTAACGCATTCGGTCCGGAGATGCCTGTTGACGAAGCCGTGGACTGGATGGCAGATCTCCTGATCAAATACGCCCAAGCAACCAACATAGAAACAGCAATATACGACCCTACCACCACTTAATACTTAATTATGGAACTACTCGAGATATTAGAAAACAACATCAACCAGCGTCACATCGACCAGGTGGTTGAGACATTGAAGGATGGCGGACTCATCATCTATCCGACCGATACAGTTTATGCACTGGGTTGTGATGCGCTCAACAACCAAGCAATTGAGCGCATCTGCTCCATCAAGGAAATGAAATCAGCAAAGACCAATCTGTCCATCATCTGCGACGACATCTCACAAGTGGCACAGTATGCCAAGTTCGATAATACGCAGTTCCGCATGATGAAGGCAAACCTGCCTGGCCCGTTCACCTTTATCTTCCCTGCCCTGTCCAAACTGCCCAAGGCCTTTAAGGGCCGTCGCACCGTGGGCATCCGCATCCCCGACAACGAGATTGCCTTATCCATTGTACGCACCCTGGGAGGACCGATTCTGACCACATCGGTTCCTGGTGATGATGAGGATTACCGTTGCGAGCCCGGATTGATGAGCGAGGCTTTCGAGTCGCAAGTGGATATTGTCATTGATGCCGGCCGAGGCCAACTCATGCCATCGACTATCGTGGACTGCACCAGCGGAGAACCAGAGATCACCCGACTGGGAAAAGGCAGATTGATCAAATAATTTATGGCTATACTATACTAAAAATGAAAAAGATTGTCTTCTGCTTGGCAGCAATTCTCATGTTTGCCGCCTGCAACAATAACGTTGAAAAACAAATCAATAACGAGGTCACACAGACCGAAACGATGACCACCGATTCCGGAAACGAGGATTCCAGCGAGTGGACCAAACAATCGACAATCATGGCCAACAAGCCCATGGTAGTAGATTTCTATGCAACCTGGTGCGGTCCGTGCAAGGAATTAGCTCCCATCCTCGATGAAATTGAGGGAAATCATAAGGGCGAAATCATCTTCAAGCGCGTTGACGTGGATCAAGAGCCCGATTTGGCTCAAGAGTTTAACGTGCAAGCCATCCCCACACTGCTATTTATCACACCCAAGGGAGAATACCAGTCTATCATGGGATTGCAATCTCCCGAAGTGATTGAGGGCATGATCCAGTCACTGCTCAAACGCAGCGCCAAGTGAAATCAAGCAAGAAACTCGTTTAAAAGACAAAAAAGGGCTTTTTATGTCCTTTTTTGCATTTTATGGACCAATGAATAGCCTATAAAGTTGTGGTATTGAGTTTTTTTTGCGAACTTTGCGGCCGATTTTGAAAATTTGAAATAACGACTAGTCAATAGATAACTACATCATGGAAATTACTGCACAACAACTTGCAGCGATGGTTAATGGTACGGTAGATGGTGATGCCGCAACCGTCATTAACAACTATGCAAAAATAGAAGAGGCAACGGCAGGTTGTCTGACCTTCCTTGCCAATCCCAAATATACCCACTTCATTTACACGACACAGGCATCGGCAGTGCTCGTCCGCAAGGATTTTGTTGCCGAGCAAGAAGTGAAAGCAACTCTCATTCGTGTTGACGATCCCTATAAGACGCTGGCCGACTTGCTGAACTATGTCAACAGTCAACGTCCCGAGAAACATGGTGTGGAGCAGCCCATCCATGTGGGACAAGGCACCACGCTGCCCGGCGATGTTTATGTCGGAGCGTTTGCCTATATCGGTGACGGCGTAACCATCGGCAAGAACGTCAAGATTTACCCGCAAGTGTTTGTGGGCGACGGTGTAACCCTGGGTGATAACGTGATCTTGTATCCTGGCGTTAAAGTTTACCATGGCTGCCGCATTGGCAACCGCTGCATCGTGCAGGGCGGTGCCATCATCGGCGGTGACGGTTTTGGGTTCGCACCGAAGGAAGACGGAACTTACGAGAAGATTTCCCAAGTGGGTATTGTTATTCTTGAGGATGACGTTGAAATCGGTGCCAACACCACCATTGACCGCGCCACGATGGGTGCTACTGTAGTAAAGAAAGGCGCGAAACTGGATAACCTTATCCAAATTGCCCATAACGTTGAAGTTGGCGAGAGCACTGTCATGGCAGCTCAAGTTGGTGTGGCCGGATCGACCAAGATTGGCAAGTTCAACATGGTAGGCGGCCAGGTAGGCTTTGCCGGCCATATCACTGTGGGTGACAAGAACGGCATCGGTGCGCAAACGGGTGTGGACAACAGCATTGGCAGCAATGGCAAGTGGCTGGGTGCCCCAGTGCAGCCCGCGATGGAGTTTGCCCGCCAGACGGTATATCTAAAGCGCCTGGGCGAAATGTATAGCGATATCAAGGACCTGAAAAAGAGAATCAAAGAATAGGTTCAAGCATTAGGTTCCTGCTACAGTAATCATACTTGCCACAAAAACTGAACACCAAAACTCACAATAGAAATAATGAAACAGACGACACTTAAGAATGCCTTCACTGTAACTGGCAAAGGTCTGCACACCGGGCAGATGTCAACCGTCACCTTCAAGCCTGCCGAGGTGAATACTGGCTATGTGTTCAAGCGCATTGACATGGAGGGGCAACCCACCATTCAGGCACTTGCTGAGCACGTCATCGAAACCACCCGTGGCACAGTCATCGCCAGCAAGAGCAACAAGGATGCCCGCGTAAGCACCATTGAGCATGCCATGGCGGCATTGTATGCAGCAGGCATCGACAACTGTCTCATCGAAGTCAATTGCGGCGAGGTGCCCATCCTGGACGGCAGTGCTATCATGTGGTGCCGCGAAATCGAAAAAGCGGGCATCGTTGAGCAGGAGGCCGAAAAAGAATTCTATGTAGTGAAGCAGCGCATCAAGGTCGTTGACAAGGAGACCGGATCATCGCTCATCGTGCTGCCCGACGATGACTTCTCTATCGACTGCATGATCGAGTTTGACTCGCCAGTACTGGGCAATCAATTCGCATCACTTAATGACATCAGGCTGTTCAAAGACGAGATAGCAGCGAGCCGCACATTTGTGTTTGTGCGCGAGGTGCAACCGCTCATCCAGCTCAACCTCATCAAGGGTGGAGACCTGGACAACGCCATCGTGATTTATGACTCCCACATGGAGCAAAAGGACCTTGACCACATGGCCGACGTGATGAACGTGCCCCATAAGCCAGCCAACGAACTGGGTTACCTCAACAATAAGCCACTGGCTTACAAGAACGAGCCCGCGCGACACAAGCTGCTCGATGTGCTGGGTGACCTTGCCTTGATTGGCCGTCCATTGAAGGGGCGCATCGTTGCCACCCGTCCGGGCCACACCATCAACACCCAATTGTCCAAAAAAATTCGCCAAGAGCTGCGCTATCAAAATGTTCAGGCTCCAATCTATGACCCGAACAAAGAGCCGCTCTATGACATCAATAAGATACGTGCCATGCTGCCCCACCGCTATCCCATGCTGCTTGTTGACAAGATCATCGAGAAAGGCAGGAAACATGTGGTTGGCATCAAGAATGTGACTGCTAACGAACCCTTCTTCCAGGGACACTTCCCTCACGAACCCATCATGCCCGGTGTGTTGCAAGTCGAGGCGATGGCCCAGGTGGGCGGCATTCTTGTACTGAGTAGTGTGGATGATCCCGAGAAATATTCGACCTACTTCCTCAAGATTGATAATGTCAAGTTCCGCCATAAGGTTGTTCCTGGCGACACGCTTATTTTCCACCTGTCGCTTATGACTCCCATTCGCCGCGGTACGGCCATCATGAAGGGCTATGCCTTTGTTGGTGAGAAGATTGTCACCGAGGCCGAGTTCATGGCTCAGATAGTGAAAAATCCCGACTAATAAGTTTTGTGAGGTTTGTAAAGTACTATAAACACAATTTCAAGCATTTAACACTAAACATTAAACTACATAATGGACATCCATCAATTTGCCGTCGTACACCCTGACGCTAAAATTGGGAAAAATGTGATAATAGGTCCTTTTGTGACTATCGACGCCAATGTGGAGATTGGTGACGGCACCATCATCGACAGTGGAGCTGTTGTGCGCAGTGGTGCACGCATCGGCAAGAACTGCCACATTCATTCTAACGCCGTTGTGGGTGACATTCCTCAAGACTTGAAGTTCCAAGGAGAGGATACCCTGGCCATCATCGGTGACAACACCGTTATCCGCGAGTTTGTGACCATTCACCGGGGCACTGCTTCCAAGGGTAAAACCGTTGTGGGCAGCAACTGCCTAATCATGGCCTATTGCCATGTGGCACATGATTGTGTGGTGGGAGACCACGTTATCATGTCAAATGCATCACAACTGGCCGGAGAGGTTGTAGCTGGTGACTGGGCTATTATTGGCGGTGGTGCTCTTGTCCACCAGTTCACCTTGATTGGTTGCCATGTGATGATTCAGGGTGGCGCACTGGTCAACAAGGACATTCCTCCCTACTGCATGGCGGCTCGCTACCCCATCGCCTACGAGGGCGTGAACAAGGTGGGTCTGCACCGTCGTGGATATACAAGCGAGCAAATCGATGCGATTGCTGATGTATATCGTACCATTTATGACTCGGGGCTTAATGTAACCCAAGCTCTTGAGGAGGCTGCCAAACTGCCAGCTTGCGCCGAACGTGACATCATCATCGACTTTGTCCGCTCAAGCAAGCGTGGCATCGTCCGCAAGCCTGTCTAACTGACCATAATTCCAACAACATTATACACACAACAAGCCCTATGTTTGCACGGCATCGTCAGCAAACATAGGGTTTGACTTTATCCCGTAATTATCAAACTGCCTTATTGTGCCGACTCGATAGCTTGAAGTTTGTCGGCCTCGCCTAACTTGTAATAAATGTCACGCAGGGCGTTGATCACATCTTTGTTATTCGGATTTATGGCATAAGACTTCTCCAAATAAGGTAAGGCCTCACGGTAGATGGGATTGACCAGATTGGCCAATTTCTTGCCATACAGGTTGCTGTTCTGGCGGGTTTCCATCGCCTTGTTGTAGAAATACCTGCCCACGTTGAAGAGCCCTAACGCATTGCTGTCATTGAGTTCAATACAACGCTGATAATAAGGAAATGCCTCGTAAATGTCCTCCTTGTTCTCGACAATAAGCCCCTTGAGGTTGAGAAGTTCGTCATCATTGGGGTTGACTGCCATCGCCTCGTCAATCAAGTCGTTGGCACCTGTATAGTCTTCACGAGTTATAAAATCGTTAATGAGGATGCGAATGTACTGGGGGTCGCTGGTGCCGAACTTGATGTAAGCTTCCCAGGCCAGACGCACCACCTCGGGCTCGTTACCCAGATCGCTGAGGCACACCAGAGCATAGTCATAAGCCTCTTTGCGCTGGAAACCGGAATGACGGGCTATGCTGAGCAGACGCACGGCATCGATAGTGTCGGTCTTCTGCCATGCGGCAATACCCTGGTAGTACCTGACCTCGGCAACGATGCTATCGGGCGTGATCCATCTCGGATCATCGGTTCGGGCAGCCATTTGGCAGAAATACTCCCAAGCCTTATAGGCGCCATCCCAGTCCTTTACATTATAGAGTTCACTGCCCACGATACGATAGTTATCGTGATGCTCCACCAAGCGGTTCAACACATCCTTGCTGTACTTGGTCCTGACCCTAGGCCGATGAGTCTTCTTGTCGATGACATAATTTCCCTTCTTGTCTAAAATGTGGATGGTGTCGAGCTTGAGGGCAGTAAGACTGTACTCGTAAGCGTCGAGCAACGAATGCCCCATCGCCTTGGCATCAATCTTCTTACCAACGCGACGGTTGTCCATGTATTTATCATATTGTTCCACCTTGATGCGGCTGGCAAGAGCCCAGGTCTCGGCTTGATTCCTGGTCTCGTCGTTGCTCAAGGCGGGCTTGAGTTTATTGAAGGCCTTGTCATAGCTATCGACAGTCATCGTCAATCCCGTGATAGCCTTCTTGGCCTGGTCCACCAGCAAATGCTGGGACGCAAGATTAAACGAGACCGTCAAGGCGGCCATGATAATCACACACTTTTTCACAATAGTATTCTCCTATTAAAACCGCTGCAAAATTAGGCATTTTTCCTAAACCCTGCAACAACAATCTTGCGGGAGTCCATAATGACCGGCAGCTCGCATTAAATCAACAAGCGATGAGGCCATGCCCCACCGCTTGTTAGCATATTGATTTACTGAATTTACTTCACACCCATCATCTCAAACTTGTAGTAGATATCATCCAGCACGCTCTGTGCCTTGCTGTTCTCAGGATTGAGCTCGATGGCCTTCTTCAAGAAGGGAATTGCCTCGTCGTAGATGGGCTTGATCTTGGGAACCAACTCCTTGGTGGTAGCGTTGGGATTACTATCGATGATCTTCTGTGCCTTCAGGTAGAGGCAGCGGCCCACGTCGAAGTGCGCATTGGCATAGGTGGGATCGACCTCAACGGCCTTACGATAGAAGGGCAACGCGGCATCCACATCATCATTCATCAACTCAACAGTGAAGCCCTTGATGTCATGTAAGGTAGCGTTGTTGGGATCGCCTTGAAGGGCATTCTCGATGAAGGTGCTAGCCTTGTCAAACTCTTTCTTGTCGAGCATAGCCTGAACCAGATTGGCCAGCGCAGAGGTCTGGAAGTCAACGATGTTGTTCTCGTCATAACCCAACTTGCGAGCCATAGTGAAGTTCTTGTATGCTTCGTCAAACTTCTGAATCTGATACTGTGAATAGCCCTGGAAGAAACGTACCTGGCTGATGACACTGTCGGGAGCGGCAACGCCGTTCTTGATGGCGAAAGCAGATGTGGCAAGGTCAGCATAGTTGCCAAAAGCCTCGGCTGCATTCTCCCACTTGTTAGCTTGCAGATACGAGTTACCTGCGCTAGCGATATCACCCATGTGAGAGGTGAGTGCACCGATGATTTCCTTGCTGTATTTGGTCTTTACCTTCTTAGTACCATCGCTATTCAGTTTAGGCATACCTGTCTTCTTGTCCATCTCAACAACACTGTCCAGGGGAAGTGCCTGCTGGTAGAACTCATAGGCGCCACTCAGAATTTCATTCATCATGTCTTCTTCAACAGGCTGGCCCAGAAGTTTACCCGCTAACATCTTGTCATAAAGACCAAAAGCGGCTTTACCAGCAGTGTACCAAGTAAGAACATCATTAGCACTTTCGGGATTCATCAAGGCCGGTTGAATGTTCTGCAGAACTTCGGCAAGAACCTGAGGGTTGTCCGAAGCAGCCTTCTTGGCAAGGTCTTTCACGAGGCTCATCTGAGCCGATGCGCCGAACGCCATGATGGCGGCAGCGGCGAAAAGAATCATCTTTTTCATTTTTGTTAACAATTAAAGCAGTTTATAATGTTTATTCTTTCTCATTTTGTTGTTCATTCTCATCGGGCTGGATGTTCTGGGTATCTTGGCTATCCTGAACCTCCTCCTGGTCTTTGTTGAAGGCGTCGCGAACGCTTTCTTCGTCGGTCGTCTCGGGCTCGGTGTCAACCTTGCAAACGCTTGCTATCTCGTCGTTTTTCTTCTCGAGGTTGATGAGCCTTACACCCTGGGTTGCACGTCCAACAATGCGCAGTGAGCTAACGCGTAGCCTGATGGCGATGCCACTCTTGTTGATGATGACAAGGTCGTTATCGTCATTCACATTCTTAATTGCAATTAGCTTGCCAGTTTTGGGTGTGATGTTAATTGTTTTAACACCCTTGCCGCCACGATTGGTCACTCGGTAATCTTCAAGAGCACTGCGCTTGCCCATACCCTGTTCTGAAACGACGAGCACGTCGTCACGGGTGCCTGCACGCATGCATATCATGCCAATGACTTCATCACCCTCGGCAAGTCTCATGCCTCTCACACCAGTCGCGGTACGGCCCATCGAACGAACAGCCGTTTCGGGGAAGCGGATGGCATACCCCCTGTTGTTGGCCAGAATCACCTCGCTGTCGCCCTCGGTGAGGATTGCTCCTACGAGTTGGTCATCCTCGGCAATGTTAAGGGCGCGCACACCGTTGGCACGTGGACGTGAGTAGGAGCTCAAGCTCGTGCGCTTGACGATACCGTTCTTGGTGGCAAATACAATGTAATGTGACTGGTTATACTCGGGATCGGTAAGAGCTGTGGCACGGACAAATGCCATGATGCGATTCTCTGCATCCAGGTTGAGCAGATTCTGGATAGCACGGCCCTTGCTGTTCTTGGTACCCTCGGGAATCTCAAACACACGCAGCCAGAAGCAACGTCCCGTGGCCGTGAAGAACAGCATATAGTTGTGGTTGGTGGCTTCGTATACATACTCGATGAAGTCCTCATCGCGTGTGTCGCTACCCTTGGCGCCCACACCGCCGCGTGCCTGGGCACGATACTCCTTGAGCGGGGTGCGCTTGATATAGCCAAAGTGGGAGATGGTGATGATCATGGGATCGTCGCTGTAGAAGTCCTCAGCATTCATCTCCTCACTGGAATAAACAATCTGTGTGCGGCGCTCGTCGCCGAATTTCTCCTTGACTTCGAGCAATTCCTCCTCGATGACCTTGCGGCACTCGGCAGGATCGTCGAGGATGGCCTGCAGGTGTTCGATGGTTTTGCGCACCTCGGCCAACTCGTTGTGCAGTTTCTCCTGCTCCAGTCCGGTGAGCTGGCGCAATCGCATCTCAACGATAGCACGGGCCTGAACCTCGGTGAGGCTGAAACGCTCGCACAGGCGCTGGATGGCATGGTCGGTCGAGTCACTGCTCTTAATGATAGCAATCACCTCGTCGATATTGTCGCTGGCAATAATCAGGCCTTCCAGAATATGGGCACGCTCCTTGGCCTTCTTGAGGTCATACTGCGTGCGGCGGATCACCACCTCGTGGCGGTGCTCCAGGAAGTAGTGGAGAAGCTGCTTGAGATTAAGCAGCATGGGGCGGCCGTTAACCAGACACACGTTGTTCACGCTGAAAGATGACTGCAACTCGGTCATCTTGTACAACTTATTGAGCAGTACGTTGGGGTTGAAGTCCTTCTTCACATCGATGACGATGCGCATGCCGTGACGGTCGCTCTCGTCATTGATGTCGGCAATGCCTTCAATCTTCTTCTCCTCGACCAGTCTTGCAATATTCTCGATGAGATCTTTCTTGTTGACGTTATAGGGAATCTCGTTAACCACAATGCGCTCGTGATTGTGCTCGGTCTCAATCTCGGCCTTGGCGCGCACGACGATGCGTCCGCGACCAGTCTCGAAGGCATCTCTTACACCCTGGTAGCCGTAGATGATACCACCCGTGGGAAAGTC
>Ga0247609_10005532_pt1 | contig 12391 bp, 15 predicted proteins | sample 172DNAGHGlowgp2_FD_193487 | JGI IMG/M metagenome (GOLD analysis project Ga0247609, IMG submission 193487) | Sheep rumen microbial communities from Palmerston North, Manawatu-Wanganui, New Zealand - 1728 DNA GHGlow gp2 | ecosystem: Host-associated > Mammals > Digestive system > Stomach > Rumen ... | reverse complement strand
TAACCATCGCATCATAACGAATAAACAAACTCTCTGTTCATATGTGAGCTGTAACATTAACTCACAAATCATTGAACTGAGTTCCTTGTCGACACGATCTGCATTTTCTGGTTCTTTACAATAATTAATCACGAACTTCAGATTATCATCTTCGATGTTATCATCATCTGTTACAATGTGACAACAACCACCACATGAGCAATCGGGAAGATTATAAAGTGCATGAATCATATCAACGATTATCTGCATTTTAGAATTATATTTAACATCCATCATTCTTCACCCCAAAGACGTTTTATTGTCCATATACCATTCAGATATTCTTTGATCGGAATTTTCACAAGTTCAGAAACTTGGAAATCCACTGTCTTTCCACCTTCAATTCTGAGGAATTCAAGCTCATCTTCCGAAACACTCATAAGCAAAGCATCAGCTTCAAGTTGAACACCCTGATGTCTCTTGATATAATAAGCTTTCTTTCTGATGAAATACTTCATATCAAACTTCAGAACATTTACAACATGAAGAGATTCTTTCCATTTTTGGTATGAGTCTTTCTCAGTATCTTCGATCGCTTCAGTAAGAGTTTTAACATATCCTCCGTAGCTATTCTTCATATCAATGTCTTCGTTTTGTACTTTAGAATTATTTTCAAAGCCATCTATTACATCAGCTTCGTCATCTTTAATCATATCAGATTCAACTTTCTTAACGATGTCATCATACCGTGTTTTGTTTTCACCACTGTATTCATATGACAGAACTTTCTTTGTTAGTTCAGATATATTATACGGAATTAATGATAATTCTTCGAAACACTGCTTCAAAGTATAATCACGTTTACTGTTATCTTCACAAACAAAATGTACAATATAACGAGTTCTTGAACTATATAATTCATTATATTCTTTCATAATGACATCGTATGGTCGATAACCATACATACATTGTTCACATTTTCCGTCGAAACAGCTATTACATGGACCCTTTGGATCGTATGGTTTTATAGGAGCATTATAGGTTACAGATATTACTCTCAGGCATTTATCACCTTTCCACATAAGTGTTCCAACGGCAGGTTGTTTTGATGTATCGATACAGTTATTAAATAATGGAGTATCACATTCATCAATCAAGTGAACGTTTACGAATTGGATATCATCATTCTTATCAATGTTTAACGGATTCATGAGCACATAGATTTTGTCATGAATAACCTCTTTAACAATGAAGAGTGTGTTATCACACACTCTCCAAAGCATATCACCGGCAATATGTTTTGACATATTTATTCCTCCAATTATTCTGATTTATTATCGTTATTTTCATCAGGTTCCAACTTTTCAAGGACTCCGTTTGCAACACAGAATTCATACGGATTCTTTTTAAATTCAGAAACCTCGTCTATTGATATATACACATGTCCGGAAACAAGTCTTTTTCTCTTAGATGCATTAAGGATCTCATGATATAAATCATATGATTTCTGTTTATTTGGATCATCATGTTCTTCGATTTCTAATGAATAACGATACTCTGTATCAACGCCCAATATAACATTACCATCCCAACGATCACCTGGTATTGGCTGAAGATTGAATGTTAGGTATCGATCCTTTTTACCGTCGTTTACTGTTACTTCCTTACGAACATTTTCTAAAAACGTCATTTTACTTCCTCCTTAAGTATAACGAGCTTCTTTGTTTGCTGTCTTAATAACTTCATCAGACACAACCCATCTGAATGTAGCATTAAGAATTTCTTCTTCCGTTGGTCTGAAGTAACCATGGAATTCTGCTGTGTATACATATTCATAGAATGGTTGTGGTATTGGATATGTACCGAGAGTAGATGAATATCCATTTCTGAATGGGATACGTTTTTCTGTAACTTTGAACACATAGTTCCATTCACGGCCATCCTCATCGGTAGCATCAAATCCGACATACAATTTGTTATTTCTATTGAAGATTCTGTTGTTTGCAACGAATTTGATTTCAATGCGCTCAGGTTCTTTGAATATTACTTCAGTGATACTGATGCTGTGATCTTCATTCATATCAAATTTAGAATGTTCTTTCAGATAATCTTCAAGAGTTTTATCAGCATTGATAAGCATATTTTTCAGTTTGTCGATATGACCATCGCAGAAACTCTTTGATATGTTATCACCATCATCATTCCAAGACAATGCTGTATTGGTTATAACCAATACAGGATTATCTATACTATCTAAACAGATCCTGAATTCCTTTGCATTCTTTATTGTTGAATCGGTGATAGTATAGATGTGTACAAGTCTTGTATTGTCATCAGAAGTACGAACTTCTTTCGGAGGTGATAACTCATATGTCTGGACATATCCGTTCTCTTTGCCTCCACCGACAGTTTTGCTCCAAACCTCTCTGTCTGTTTTAATACTTTCCATCCAGATCTTGATGATCTGTTCAAGTTTATAAAATGAAATCATTTATCTTCCTCCTTTGGTATTCTTCCATCGACAAGATACTTATGATATGATTCCAGACCATGTTTTTCGATCATGTCTTTGAGTGTGCCGATGAATACATAGGAATCACCATGCATCAAAGCATAATGTTCAGCTTTCTCTTTAACATCGTCGGGAATATCATTCTTGTTTATCTCTGTTGATTTTTGACTCATATTCTTTTACCTCCTCTGAAACGTCTATGAGATATTTGTCTTTGACATATTCGATCAACGCAGGTATTGGTTCAAGTATCGGTTTGTTTGTATGCTGTTCTGGTAATTCAAGAGTATCAATATCTTCTTCATCATCTGTCGAAATGATTTGATATTTCAGATATTGATTCTTTTTGTATGCGTTCATGATTCCATGATATTCTGGAAGCTCTTCAGATTTACAGTGAATAATGAAACGTTGAGGATTCTTAATCTCATTCGATAACATCTTTCGCAATTCATCTGGTGAATATACTGTGAATGTCTCATACTTCAACGCGATATCATTCGGAATAGTTTCAACTTCGAATTTATCATTACATATGAAGAATACTCTGTCAATGTCTTCACCATACTTCCATCGTAACCATGGTCCAGTATAAAATACATTATTTCCAAAGTCAGTGTATCCATGGAAATGTCCGAACACACATATCTTCGAAATCGATCCAAGCAATTCAGCAGAATGCATTATCTCATACTTCGTTGATTTGCATGGATTCTTTGTTTCTGATGATAATGGTCCATGACCAATGATGATATCATACTTCTGTGAAAATTGTTCGGAGTAATCAATATCACCATATTCTTGTGGAAGATACAGTATCTTTGCACCATTCTCCAATGTTCCAACACATGCTGTATTTGTATAGAACACACGAACATTATCAATCTTCTCCAACATTGGCATGAATATTTGATATTGTTCATAATCATGCGTATATGTTCCATGTATGAAATATACTGGAGCATTTTCATGATAATCATGTCCACAACCATTGCATACAAGATTAACCAGAAAAGCAGAAGCAAACTCCAACTCTTCAACCGATAATTTTCTATCGAACAAATCTCCAACTACAAATATTCCATGGCAATCCTCCTTATGATTTTTAATAATACCAAGGAACTTGTTTAATGATCTGACATAATCTATGCGTGGGAGTTTGCCAGCACATAGATGAAGATCTCCTATAAATGCGTAAATAATAATCACGCTCCTTTCATTTGGTTTTGTGTTCCTTGTGCACTATAATTATATACATCCAAAAGAAAAAATAAAAAAATAATGGGGGCATATGCCCCCGTAAATTTATTTAGATATCATAAAGATAGCTCTGCATGTAAGCTTTGAACATATTTGGTTGCAGAAGACTCTGTTCTTTTATTGTTCCATCATAATTCAAGACGAGAAGAATGCAATATGGACCATTTGTACTGATACATATATTAATACGACCCGCATTATCTCTACAAGAACCAACTCTGTATAATTTTGTGCTATGAGTAGTCTCTTCAAGAATACTTTCCAGAGTTTCTTTGGAAGATGTGTTACCTTGCTTTTCCTTATCGTTTAAAGGATTTGATATAAAGTGATTTCTGTATAACCAATTAAATCCTTTGAACGGTATAAATTTGCCATTATCATTAGTGAGTTTATCAACAATGTCTTTATCATTTTTAAACAATTCATTTATTTCTGGATCAGCTAACTGTTCAGGAACTCCTATTCCATATTTTGCAGACAACCAATATGCTTCAAATTTATCATACGTTTCGATACATGTTTTTTCTTTCAGACAATACATCATTTCATGTTGATGAATATCTACATTTTTTATGTCTATATATCTCGTCACATAGTGTATATTTTTATTAGATATTGATTGAGTTCTTTTACAATAAGGGCATGTGTAATTCCATCTATATTCGTGATCAAGCATTGTGAATATGTTGATATCTGCGTATGATACACAACCATTGTATTCTAAATCGTTTAGAGAATCTATCTCAACAACGGTTTTACAATACGGACACTTCTGCGATATGCTAAAAATGGCGTATTTATCGTTATCATTCGTTTTCGGCCATTTCTTTATGAACATCATCCGACCAAACATCTCCTTCCATCATTGGTTTAAACCAGTATGTATTTTTCATCCTATTGTATCTTTCAGCTTTGACATAGATGTGTTCTATACCAGGATCTTCAAAACGATCTGAATGAGCGACACAAATGAAATGCATTTGATCAAAATCCATTCCAATTAACATCATTGGTTTTGGATCTTCGTTACGTTTCTCCCTGACCATATAGCAATGGCCAAGTTTGAAAAACTTTGTATCAAAGACAATGTGTCTTTCAGTATACCATTCAAGAAGTACCGGTTCACAATCATAAGAAACATCAGAGTTTAAATCCTCTGGCATTATTTTAAGATTACGACGAGTTTCTTTATCTTTTACATCAACTTCAATTGTCAGTCCTATATCATCTATGAATATTAATTTTCCTGATGGTGTAAGTGTAATAAACTTACACGTTAATGAATTCAGCATGACATCTTCTATTGTTTTTACATTACCTTTATAAAGGTAATACTTTATGTCTGTATTCCATTCATTATTAACATACAGCTCTATTTTCTCATCTCTTGACCATACTTTTATAAATTTATCTTCCATTTAAATAACCTCCTATTTTTTAACAAACATCGATGATATTTCATCTTCTGAAACAGATAATATCTCAGAAATTTGTTTATTTGTGAATGCATCCTTTTTCATCATGCGAATAATACGGACAATGTCTGTTTTCGAATCATCGCATATGTATACCTTAAATCTTCCAGATGTGAAGAGTATTGTATATAAATATGAACCTCGGTACACATGCTTTACGAGTGTACCGACAATATATTTTTTACCACCAATGAGAGTTGTTATATCATTGATCCTGATGACATTATCAGGATCAATATCGAACATAACGATTAATTTGCGATATCTATCGATGAGATTCATTTTGTCAATATTCCTCACCATTCATAATTCTTTCGACAGCAGCATCATTGTCAGCATATAATGCGTTTATATCGTGTTTAATCTTTTCGGATTCCTCCTTAAGTTCTTTGAATCGTCTGCTGTCTTTTGAATGTTTTAACATTTCTTCCTTTATATTTCTTCTTTTTCTCATAAGACCATCCACCGTAATATTCTCTGTGAAAAAGATGTTACTTATTTTTCTGCGTTTATAGGATTCCTCGAAACCGCCGTTAGACTCAAGATCATCAATTACCGAATTTGCAGTTGTAGAAAGTTCGATCATTCCTAAACAGGTTCTGTTGTTTGCTGTGTTATTTCTGAAATTACATACAAACTGATAGTCTTTAGTTATTTCAATGATTCTGATATTCAGAGTTTCAAAGTCATCGATATGCACAGCGTAATCTCTATATGTGTAACCATGCTTCTCGAATTTCATATATGCTTTTGTAGATAGATCCCATATAGAAGCGAAACCTTCATCTCTATTTTTCTTTTCATTTGGTCTATCAGTAGCTCTAAAGAACTCATCATATTTGTACACGTAATGTACAAGTATGTCGTTTTGTCTTTCAGTGGCAAATATCTTTATAGCATCCTCAAAAGAATCTGCCTTAACAATTGAGACATCTCCGATATCTGAATCTGATGTTGTGAAAATATACATATTCATTATTCATTCCTCCGTATTTAAATATATTTCAATAATTTTATATGGTTTTGTATCATTTACCGATGAACACAATATATCAATTGTGTCATATCCGGCTTCTGATACATCCTGCAAATCACAATTCTCAACATAGAAAAGTCCATTGAGACGAACGTTTTCCATTCTGTAAAGATGTGATAGCATCAATTTGTTCTTAAGATGTTCATTAAGTTTTTCCATAACTCCACAACTTCTGTCAGCAAGACGATAGATTGTATTGTTGTAATTAAGATCATCTATATCCATCTTAATAAAATCATCGAATGATATTCGTTCAGAAACATACTTTGCTGACTTCATCCAAGAAAGTTCCATATTAAACTTGTGGAGTATGTCATCAACAACATACGTTGATGTTGATGACATTCCAGGATTTGTTCGTATATTAAACAATTCCTTGATATGTTTATTATCTTCGAAGACCTTGTCGATGATTTCTTTATACTCTTTAAAGATATCATCATCAACATTAAGTTCTGGAGATGGTGTTTCTTTTAAATGAGGGAACCCGAAATGATATCTTAATACTGGCTGTGAGTGTGGTTTATTCGGATCCAGCATACCGAGTTTATCAATTGATATTGAAACACCAGGATTAGTTAGTGAATTCTTATTCCACATATCCATCGACCAGTTATAAGTCTCAGATCCAATATGGAATGTACAATGATATTTGTTTCCCATACGTGGATCATAATCATTACTTATATTATGATCGTCAAACCAGTCCTCTGTCTCAGTTATTATCGAATCAATGATAAATGCCTGAGTATACATTGTTTCAAAGTTTTCTTTTAGTGTTTCCCAACACCATCCATGCATATTTACCATATCCTTTCGTAATCATAATTATAATAATCATTATAGGTTTTTTCATCATAGATGTCTCTCCTATAACAATCCATCATGAGCCTGTCATATGATTCCCTCATACTATCATTTGGAAACATAAACGAATGACGATTATCAGCATAACTACTCCAATGGGGATCGTGATCAGAATATGAACCCCATATCTGTTTTTTAGTATGCGAATATTCACGATATTTATTCATATACCATTCATATGATTTATAATCAAATTCGACATCTTTGAATATTTCTGTTTCATTGATTATGTATGTGAATATAGTATTTGACCTTTGCCTAAGCATTGCAATCAGAGCTTTAGTTTTGTATAATGATTTAAAATCATTATCAATCGTTAAAGGTCTTACAGATATATTGTCATTTTTATACACATTTTTCCTCCAATAATTTGACAGGAAATAATTATATGCGCACAATCTTGAGCACCCATCGATGAAATTGTCAATATTATTATCTCTGATAGATTTGAGAATAATTGAGTATATGCCAAGTTTCAGTCTACTCTTTAAACGCTGATCGATGTTAAGATTTGTTAGACAAAGACGAAACGATGCCCAATCATAATCTATAACACTTGTGTCCATAATTATTCGAGCATATTCCCTATTATATGTCATTGGTAAATATTCGACATCATATTTATTTGAAGTCTTGAGTTTGTTTTTCTTCCTTTTCTTCTTAGGTTGTGTCATTTTGAGATCATCTTTTAATATCGCTAAGATGATACTCCAATAACATTTCAGAGGAATATTATACAATATGATGACCTCAGAATTTGAAATTGTTTTTATATTATACAAACCACATATGATGTTGAGTTCGTTTGTAAAACCCTTTCCAAAGTCTTTATTTTCAAGACTTGTATCGGATCTGAAAATTGCCAATGTGTTTGGTAATTTATCAATATGAACTATGCAAAGTTCATCATTGAAAATCATCTTAGTATCATTTGGGATAATCCAATAGGATGAATACTTATAAGAATATGGAATAAGCTTTGTTGTTTCCGCAAGATCCATTTCTATTTTGTCAAATAGTTTCCCTGACATATAAGGTCTAAGAATACTGTTTGACGGTTTTACATATTTGAGAATCGTACTCTTCATGTTTTCGATTCTCCTGAACCAGTACATGCTCATTTTAACACCCTTTCAAAATAAAATTAATAAAGGGGAGCCGAAGCTCCCCCCATTCATAATATATTACTCGTCTAAATCATCATCATAATCATCATCCGTGATATGCTTTCTTTCTCTTGGCGGAAGTTCAGGATAGTGTTCCTGATAACCAAGAGAAAACGAGCTTGGATATAAGAATTTGTTAGATTGTGTTCTGTCCATTGTTGCACCGTCTGGGTTCGTGTTGTCGGTTACAAGTTCAAGATGAACTTTATCGATATCGTTCATATTACCAGTTGAACGATCATAGAGATCTATACAACCTTCTGCAGTATCAGTCTGCTGATAGTCGGTAGCATAGATAACTGTTGTCTGATATACGAATCTCAGACGATCTCCATATGATCCAAGGATCATTACAAGAGTATTCTGGAATCTCGGATCACCATCTATTGTTAACTTCCAGATCTGTCCTGGCTTGATCTTGTTGAAGTCAATAGATTTGCGATGTTCTACTGTTACAAGATCATCTATCGGTATCCAAGGCGTATCTGCGTCGCCGTCTAACTTCCGGATGCGCACTATACCCTTTGCGACATGGATCGCTTCGATTGATAAAGTTTCACATATGTCAGAAATACGGTGAGGTTTTGGTTCGAAACCATAACGTGGAAAAGGGGTTCCGAACGTGATTGGTTCGGAATCAGGTATTGGATCACCATTAAAGAGCTGATTCGAAAATGTCATAAACGGTTTTGGATAATCTTTTAACTCTGGCTCCGGATGTCCTTCACATGTGATAAGCTTTGGCTTCGGATATGTCTTGTAGATGAGGGTGTTACCATTAACCTCAATCTCGTAATCAGTATCATATTCAAGACAGTTAGGGTTGAACATGTACATGGGTTCCTGATCCTTTAATAAATTTTTCATTTGTTTTACCTCCTGGGTTAAATTATTAACAGACATGTTGTCTGTGTCATTATAATAATATACTTATCAAAAAGAAAAAAAGAGGGGATAAACCCCTCAATCGCACACCTCCTTTTCTACTGCAATTTCCCATTCACCGGTGAATGGGATCTCTTCATCTATCAGGTACTGGATGGCGGCACCAGCCACTGCACTGAGAAGTATCTTAGATCTAAGAGATAAACCCTCAAGACCTTCAATCTTTTCAGCGGTAGTCTGATTGATAGATATTGGACCATACTTAATGAGTTCGTTGAAGTCCTCATCTACAGCCCATGTGATTTCGTGGAATATTTCAAATCCGCCATTCGACATTGTTTTGCCGATAAAAACGATTGTTCTGTTCATAATTTTACCTCCTTAAAAATTGAGCCCGGTGTTACCCGGACTCTTAAATTATTTCTCACATATGAATCTGTGATTCTCTACCAGTACAGAGTGTTCACAGATTTTATCAAATCCCTCATTATGTGAAATTGCGATGAGGGTTGACTTGCATTCACGATCGATGAGATCGATCGCAATCTCTCTTGTTTTCTTATCGAGATTGGATGTGATTTCATCAATGATGAATATGTATTCCGGATGATATCTGAATGCCAGAACCAGTCTGATTATGTTCAGGCGTTGTTTCTGGCCTGATGATAATCTACATCCTTTTTCACCTATTTTGGTATTAAAACCGTCTGTGAGTTTATCAAACCAATCTAACATGTTTAATGCTTTGAAAAGTTCGATAACTTCTTCCTCATTGACATTGTCTTCATTATTGAATACTATGTTATTCCATAATGAATCATCAAGTGCCTCTGTTTCCTGCCAGATGTAGAAGCATTCATATGTAGGAACTGTTCCTACAGTTGGTTTGATCGCTCCAGATATCAAGTTTGCAAGTGAGGATTTTCCTTCTCCGGATTCTCCGTGAATCAGAGTTCTACTCTTATTTTCAAACACTAATTCATCTATGATAAACTTTACTTCATCATTACCATAATCAAATATGATATCTTTTAATTCAAGTTTATCACATAGAATCTTCGCATGCTTTTCTTCTTTTTCGTCGAGCAGTTTCAGATTCTTTTTGCATCCATCAATCTCCACTTTGAGATCTATGCAGCCGCCGATAATATTTCTGACATTGTATATTATATGATCAGAAACAACTACGAATGCAAGCATTGATAAATCCTTTCTGCATATTATTATATTTATAATCCATGGTGCTATACAAAGTATTTCTACTACTCTGAAATACACCATTCTTGGTATATTTATTGAGAAATTATATCCTGCATCCTGAGCTTCAAGTAATCTCTTTCTTGCGAAACCCGTTGCTTTAAGTCTCTTGATTGTTCTGATATTGTTGAAGTTGTCTGAAGTCACAGCCGATATTCTACCACGAACTTCTTGCCCTTCTTTCGACCATCCGAAGAGCTTATCCGTTACAGCATACATAATTACCGTGATTATAATGCTGCTTACAGATATTAAGACCATGGTTGGATTATAATCCCACTCTTTCTTTATTAAGACGACAAATGGTGGGATAGCTGATACAAGGCATATCATCTCACCATAAGTATCTCCTACTAATGATGACATATTTCCAACAAGTCCGAAAATCTTTCCGGATGATATCTTATTGATATTCTCCATCTTAGCTTCACTGGCTTTATCAAGATACTTTAAGTATACATGATTTGCAAGTTTCGTTCTGAAACCCTTGTTGAATATCTTACCCAACAGAGTGATTCCTACTTCGAAACCCATTATCATCAATATGATGTAGAGTGAGTTCCATTTGAAACCCGTTACTATTTCTGCAGTAAGTAGGTTTTCTTTTGCCAATAATACACCTGATATCATTGATGTGATGACGCACATCAATATCAGAATGCTGATTGGCATACGTGTGACAAGTTTGTTTAATCTTTTCATTTGATTTTCCTCCGATCCGATAACAGGTTTTAATTTTGTTTTCTCTGTTATCCTGATAATAATATATTTATAAAAAGAAGAAAAAATAGGTGGGGCCACGAAGGCCCCAATATCATTCGCTATAGTTATTAGGTAATAATATGAACGTATATGTCAACAGGATTTCTCCTGTAATTTTAGAACAACCCAGACTCCACCTGCTGGGTTGTTTGAAAGGATGTGTGAAGCGAACAACTTCATGGGTTGGGCTTAATGCCCTTGGTGACCCGTACGGAATTCGAATCCATGTTTCAGCCGTGAAAGGGCTGTGTCTTAACCACTTGACTAACGGGTCATATTGATGGGTTCACAGTAATTTCTATTCTGACTGAGCTATGAACCCTTTTATTTAAACATACGAATGTATGGAATTTTTTAGGGTAGTGGGGATCGAACCCACGAATTACGGGGTCAAATCACACAACCCTATGGTTTCCATGGCAGGGGTTGAACCTGCGATCATGGGGCCAAAACCCATTGTCTTACCGCTTGACTACATGGAAATATTTTACTTTTTCTTAGAACCATCCCGATTCATATATTGATTACCATTAAAAACCCGAGGATCCTTTCTGTTCAATGCGCTCTGACGACATTTCTCACGAAATTCATCTGACATCTTTTGTCCTTTATTTGCAGGACCACCATTTTTCTTTTGCCACTCTAACATCGCATATGGATTTGCGTGATGTCGAGAATGATCGTTTCTTGATTCAACCTCGAGATTTCCATCCCAATTATGTTTCTTATTTTCATCTTTATGGTGGACTACACATCCTGGATAGTAATCAGGATCGAAAGTCATTGAGACAACTTGATGCACACCTTTTATGGAGCGCTCACCAGCTTCGTTTTTCATATATACCTGATCATATCCCGATGATTCAAATGGTTTTATTTTCGACCCGTCAGGTCTATATACCAATCCCAATCTATTACATGTGTAACCTGGATGATTTGGAACTTCATGCGGATATAAATCATACGTGTCCATAAATTGTTTAAATATGTCATAGACATTATCCATATTATCATCTCCAATAAATCTGTTGTCTTCAACCGCTTGACTATACCCTAATATATTTGATTACTGATGTTTTACACATAAACTACACGAAACACATGAGACATCGTCTCTCGTGGTCAAAAGACTTCTTCAGTAATCTTATATACTAATCTCACAAATGATTTACATGACCTATTGGTCAACACC
>Ga0247609_10005530_pt1 | contig 12391 bp, 8 predicted proteins | sample 172DNAGHGlowgp2_FD_193487 | JGI IMG/M metagenome (GOLD analysis project Ga0247609, IMG submission 193487) | Sheep rumen microbial communities from Palmerston North, Manawatu-Wanganui, New Zealand - 1728 DNA GHGlow gp2 | ecosystem: Host-associated > Mammals > Digestive system > Stomach > Rumen ... | reverse complement strand
AGGAATAAAAAAATGTCAAATAGGGAATAAAAAAGTGTCAGTCTGCATCACTGACACTTTTCTACTACCTCTTGAATAATTTCTGCCCCATTTCTACGAACTGCTCCGTTGATCGCGATATTCTGATGGTGACAAACCAACAGATGCTTTAAAGCATTTACTGAAATATTTCGGGTCAGTAAAGCCACAATGCCATGCCACTTCCGAAACGCTTTCCGATGTGGTAGTCAGCAACGAACAAGCTCGTTTAATGCGTGCCTCGCGCAAGAAATCGGCTGGTGTAAGACCTACGATGGACTTCATCTTACGATTCAATCCTGACTTACTCGTTGCCGTAGCATCTGCCATATCACCAATATTGGCATCACTGTCACTAATATGCTGCTCCACATAGTTCATGACACGCTTCATGAAGGCTTCATCTTCCGGGGAAAGACGGGAAGCTGTGTCCTCACTCTTGCCCTGACTGACGGTGGCAGACGTAACAGCTTGTTCCGTACGTTCATCTTGATGATGCTGATTAGCAGTGTCTCCTATCAATGCCAGATAAGCATCGAGGGCTTCCTTTCGTTGCCGATGGAGTCTCATTATATATAAATAGGTATATGCAATACCACCCAGCACCCCAAGCAGGAGCAACAGGAGGAACAATTTCCCATACCAAGCTTCAAAAAATGTCGGTTTCACCGTAATTTCAACATCTAGGACATTATCTACCCATACGCCATCGCCATTAGTTGAACGGATGAAGAGATGGTATGTGCCGGGATCTAAATCGACAAAGGACACCATGCGGTTGTGTCCAATGTAGTTCCATTCACCATCGTCCATCTTGAAAGCATAGTTGATTCCGGCTGGCGCCGTGTAGTCTAATGCGGCAAAGTGTACCGTCAGATTGCGTTCATCGGGATTGAGAGTCAACGACTTGACGGTATGGAAATAACGGTCATGGTCGGCAATAGAGATACGTGTCAACACAATAGGCGGTACGTAGGGGCGCTTGGTAATGACAGAATCACTTAAGAAGAAAGCTCCGTCTTGTAGTCCGACTATCCACCTGCCATCGGGGAGACGCAGCGGACGAGCCTCAGCAAAGCGATACGGGCGACCGAAAAAATGCATGTCATAATAGCCCGTCAATTCTTTTTCCAAATGGATGGTCATGAGTTGGTTACTACCAACTGCAAGGACTTGGTTGTTGCCCATATCAGCAAGTGACAGCGTCACATCAGAATTGAGTCCACTCTGTGTATTATAGTGGCGGAAGTCCAATTCTTCTGCCAACAGGTCTTTAGACAGAATTTCGTTGACGCCGCCACTCTCTGTACTCACCAACAGGCGATGCCCTGACACTTCGAGGATGTCCATCGTAGCATTGCTACTCAAACTCTGCGAACGGTTGGCTTCCCTCTGGTGGAGACGGAAAGACACCTTAGACAGATCTGCCTGGTTGATGTCGCCAATGAGCAGACCTTCTGTCGTGGTTGCCAGTAACAGTTGGTTGGGAGTCAGCAGGATGAAGCGCATACAGTTTTTCGTCATCTCCGGATAACCCTTCCGACCGACAAAACGTACCAATTTCGACGGTTTCATCGCAGTAGGGTCAGTAAGGCAACACAAACCTCCGCCCATTGTGGCTATCCATAAGCGCCCACGCGAATCCTCCCGGATGCAATAGACATGGTCATGGGGAAGAGGAAAACCTGTCTTCGTTGAGAAATGCTCTACCGAGAAATGCCCGTCGGCTTCGCGCAGGCGATACATGCCATCGGGTTTGCTTCCCATCCAATAGGTACCATCGTGCATCTGCATCATACAATAGATGGGTGAACCAAACGACACATAACTGGCTGAGAGTCGTCCGTCGGGTGTCAGATAGCCCAACAAGCGATTGTCACTACTGAAAAGTCGCACCGTAGCGTCTTTCTTGTTCGTCACCCAATAGCGTTGTTGTCGATCGAGGTAGAAGCAACCAATTTGTGTTGGTTGCTGTTGGGGTAGATGGGTGACGGGAATTTGGGAAAAGACCAACTTATAAACTCCATGATCTGATAGCAACCATAGGTTGCCTTGCCTGTCAACCATATAGAATTGTATATCTGTCAGCTGTTCATGGGTTGGATAGACCGTCCTGGATGCACCTTGATAGGACAGTGTACCCGCTTCGTCAATATGCCATTGAGTCCCAAACCGGTCAGTATAGTTTATTTCATGGTTCTTCACACCGCCACATCGTGGGAAACGAGTATCTTCGGCTGGTTCCTTGTTAGGCTGAGCAAACTTCGTAAATTCGCCTGTCAACCGATTAAACAGGTACCAGCCGTTATCGGTCTTGCAGGCAATTTGCCCTTCGGGTGTCAGACGGATGTCACGAAAACGGTCGGTCAGCATAGCACAACCATCACCGGGACGCGACTTGAAATGGAAAAACTCCTGACCGTCAAAACGGTCTAGACCGTTCCATGTAGAAAACCATAGCATGCCATCACCATCCTGCAACATCCGGGTAACATGCCATTGAGCCATGCCTGAATCTTCATTGAATTTCGAGATGGTGCATATTGGCTGTGCTGTCGCTGTCCTTGAGAGCAAAAGCGATAGTACACCTATTATTATATATCTTTTTTTGTACATCATTTCTCGGCAAAATTACTTAAAAACAAAGAAAAACCAAAGAAAAAAGTGGTTTTCATCCCGAAAACCACTTTTCCTACTACAAAAACAAACCTAATTTTACAATCTACAAAAAATAATTACTCAAATATAATGTGCCTCAAGCACTTTCATGTCATAGTTGATAAAAGTTGTATATTTTGATGACTCACGTCATTTCGTTATCATATAATTACTTTTGACGGATGCAAAGGTAGGTGGAAATACATGATCAAAGGGGATAAAAAATTTTAGATTTGGTGTAAAATATTGCCAATCTGCCAAAAAGACACATAAAAAAAGTGGCATAATGTTTGCCTTTATAGGGTATATGGAACAAATAAAGCATAAAACATTTGGTGGTGAGCGTCCTTTATTTGGCATAAAGGACACGGTCTTGGAAGACGTCACCATCACTGATGGAGAATCGGGCATTAAATGTTGTACCAATATCGAAGCTAAAAACTGCCGTTTTATCGGAAAATATCCATGGTGGCACGTTGACAAAAGCGTTATTTCTGGATGTTATTTCGAAGCAGGTTCTCGCTCTGCTATTTGGTACAGCAAGGATATGACCATGCGCAACTGCACCATCGATGCCCCCAAATTGTTTAGGGAGATGAAAGGACTTACCATAGAGAATGTCACCATCAATGATGCCGATGAAACTTTTTGGAACATCGACGGTCTGCACGGCAGAAATCTGACATTGCACCAAGGCACCTATCCCTTCATGTACTGCCAGAATGTCTATATAGACGGTCTGAAGTGTGACTCTCTATATGTTTTTCAATATTGTAAAAACGTGGAGATTCATCATGCTGACATCGTAACAAAGGACTCTTTCTGGGAGTGCGAGAATGTCACCATCTACGACTCTACCATTGACGGAGAGTATTTGGCATGGCATTCCAAGAATGTAAAACTGGTCAATTGTCACATTGCCGGCGAACAACCCTTATGCTATGCTGAAGGACTTGTGTTGGAAAACTGTACTTTCGACGAGAGTTGCGACCGAGCTTTCGAAGACAGTGATGTGCAAGCAACTATCAAGGGACACATCACAGAGGTGAAGAACCCTCGTTCTGGACATATTATTGCCGATTCCATCGGAAAGATTACCTACGACAAATTCGTCAAGGAACCTAATAATTGCAAGATAGAGAGTTTAGAGTTGAGAGTTTAGAGTTTAGAGCAAGAATTGTCAATTGTGAATTATGAAATACGATTTCGATAAAATCACCAACCGACGAGGTTCGGGCTGCTACAAATGGGACGAACCAGAAGAAGAGGGTGTCCTACCTATGTGGGTGGCAGACATGGACTTTCCTGCTGCTCCTGCCATACAATCAGCATTGCAACGGCGACTGGACCATGGTGTCTTCGGTTACACCATGGTTACCGACAGTTACTACGATTCTGTTGTCAACTGGTTCTACCGACGACATGGATGGCAGATAAATAAAGAGTGGATTCTTTACACCACAGGTGTTGTGCCTGCCGTTTCATGCACCTTAAAGGCATTGATGCTCCCTGGCGAGAATGTTTTGGTACAGACACCCGTCTATAACTGTTTCTTCTCCAGTATCAAGAACAACGGTTGCAATATTGTTGAGAACGCTTTAAGGCGTCAAGGCAATTCATACGTGATCGACTGGGATGACTTCGAAAGAAAATGTGCCGACGAGAAGACTACTGTGTTCCTATTGTGCAATCCGCATAATCCCGTTGGGCGCGTATGGAAAAAGGAGGAATTGGAACGGATGAACGACATCTGTAAAAGACATGATGTTTGTGTCGTCAGTGATGAGATTCATTGTGAATTGATAATGCCTGAACATTCGTTCACGCCATTCGGTACGGTCAGCGAGGCTTGTCTGGACAACAGCATCACTCTCAACTCCCCGTCGAAAGCTTTCAATATAGCTGGTCTGCAGATTGCCAATATCGTCTGCAAGAACCCGACATGGCGCCGCCGTATTAACCGTGCCATCAACATCAATGAGGTTTGCGACGTCAATCCCTTCGGACCTGTAGCATTGCAAGCTGCCTACAACGAGAGTGAAGAGTGGTTGGACGAACTGAACCAATACATTTGGGGCAACTATCAGGTGCTGAAAACTTTTTTCAAGGAAGAACTGCCCCAAATAGGGGTGTGCGAACTTGAAGGAACCTATCTGGTATGGATTGATATCGCTGCCACAGGACTGACTTCCGACGAGGCAACAGAAAAACTGTTGAAGGAGGGGAAGGTTATGGTCAGCAGTGGCACGCTATACGGACAGCATGCTGGTGAAGGCTACCTGCGCCTCAACATTGCCTGTCCTCGCCAGCAGATGCTGGAGGGGCTCATGCGGATAAGAAAAACTCTAGTCTCTTATCTCTAGTCTCTATACTCTAAACTTTAGTCTTTCCTAAACTTCTCCGCTTGTTGACGGATGAGTTCAGCATCGTCGAAATAGTTGATGCGCATAGCAGCCCGAACCTCGTCCATGGTCTGTGCTGCTACGGCGCGTGCCTCGTCGGTTCCTTTTCTCAAAATATTGAATATTTCAGGAATGTCCTTCTCGTATTCTGCACGCCTCTGACGAATGGGGTCGAGCATCTTGTTGATGACTTGATTCAGGAACTTCTTGCACTTCATGTCACCGAGACCGCCACGGGTGTAATGTGCTTTCAATTCTTCCAGGTTCTGGTATTCGGGCAAGAACTCGGCAAAGTCGTCATCGGTAGAGAAAGCATCAAGATAGGTAAAGACAGCATTTCCCTCAACATGCCCGGGATCGTTCAGGTTGACGTGGGTGGGATCGGTGTACATGGAGCGCACTTTCTGCCAAACGTCATCGGCAGAGTCGCTCAAGTAGATGCAGTTGCCAAGACTCTTACTCATTTTCTCCTTGCCATCGGTGCCGGGAAGGCGGCGTGCTGTTGCATTTTCCGGCAACATGATGTTCGGCTCCACCAACACTGGGGCATAGGTCTGATTGAAACGACGTACCAGTTCGCGTGTCACCTCCAGCATGGGTTCCTGGTCTTCACCTGCCGGTACGGTGGTTGCCTTGAATAGGGTAATGTCGGCAGCTTGGCTGACGGGATAGCAGAAGAAGCCCAGTGGGATGTTGGCTTCGAAGTTGCGCATCTTGATCTCAGTCTTCACCGTGGGATTGCGCTGCACACGGCTGACGGTGATGAGATTCATCAAGTAGGTGGTCAGCTCTGCCAATTCCGGTATCTGACTTTGAATAAACAAGACGCACTTCTCAGGGTCGAGTCCTGCAGAGAGATAGTCTAAGGCTACTTCGACAATATTCTGCCTGATCTTTTCAGGATTGTCGGCATTGTCAGTCAGTGCTTGCACGTCTGCCATAAACACAAACATGCGGTCGTAGTTACCTTCATTCTGTAACTGTACACGGCGGCGCAGCGAACCTACATAATGTCCTAAATGCAGTTTTCCCGTGGGGCGGTCGCCGGTCAATATAATCTTTCCCATTTTTTTGTTATTTCTTTTAGTCGCTTCGCTTTGTAAAAGCGCTTCGCGGTTACTTTTAGTCGCTTCGCTTTGTAAAAGCGCTTCGCGGTTACACAATCTTGTAATAGTCTTCTTTGCGCGGTTTCACCGTATGTGGATGGGCTGAAGCATAGCCGAGGGCGATGCTGCCGATACCGACAAGACCTTCGGGCATACCCAATTCGCGGAGGATGTCCTTACCGTCTTCGCGTTCGAACATGGCATCGACACGGTTAATCCAGCAGGAAGCCAAGCCGATACTGTGGGCTGCCAGCATCATGTTGCCCAGAATGAGACTGCCATCTCGCTCGCTGTTGCTGTTAGCTGCCGGAGCCACGACGAGGACGATAGTAGGCGCGCCGTAGTAAGGATCGCTGGTAACGCCCATGATTTCAGCATTCATCCGCATGAGGCGGTCGCGCAACTGTGGGTTCTGTACAGCAATGATAAATGGTTCCTGGGTGCCATGGCCTGTGGGAGCCCACGTTCCTGCTTCGAGAACGGTCTTCAGTTCATCGTCAGTAATCTGGTCTGCCTTAAAACGACGAATGGAACGACGTTCACGAATGGCTTTCAATACTTCGTTATCCATATATTGATTTACAATTTATTTTTCAATTTTTCTAATCGCAAGCGCTTGCATTAAAAGCCTCATCGAGTACGCGTCGGGTAGCTCCTGCGCCACTGGCGACGTAGTTGCCGGCAGCCTTACTGGCGGCATGAAGCTGCGAAGAATCAGAATCCATACAATCCATCAGCTGTCGGAAGGAGGCATCATCGGTGATTTCAAAACCTCCACCAGCAGCCATTAGCTCCTGAGCCTCCTGAAAACGCTTGTTGTTGGGACCGAAAATCACAGGGATGTTCCATACGGCAGCTTCAAGCACGTTATGGATGCCCACACCGAAACCACCGCCCACATAGGCAATGTCAGCGTAATGGTAGATGCTGGAAAGAAGCCCGAAGCAATCCACGATGAGAATGTCAGCATCGACAACATTTTCCTGGGTTGCCTGCGTATATCTGACCATCTTCCTGTCGGTGAGTGCTGCAATCTGCTTCAAATGATCCTCCCCGATGACATGTGGGGCAACTATCAGTTTCCAGTCGGTATGTTCTTTGAAATACTTCATGAAAATCTGCTCGTCAGGCAACCAACTGCTGCCAGCGACAAAGACTTTCTGCTGTGCGTCTGAACTTTGTTTCCCTACGAAAGCCTCAACAAGAGGAAGCTGTTTGGCGGCATCCTTGATTTGCAGCACACGGTCGAAGCGTGTATCGCCGGTAACCGTAGAATTCGTAATACCGATTTTCGCCAACAATTGCCTGCTCTCTTCGTTCTGTACATAGAAATGGGTGAAACACTTCAACACATGACCGTACTCTCTGCCATACCACTTGAAGAAAACCTGGTCGGGACGGAAGATACTGCTGACACTATAGGTGGGCACACCGCGATGTTTCAGGATGTGCAGGTGGTTATACCAAAACTCATATTTGATGAAGAATGCCATCACGGGGCGCACCGCACGCAAGAAACGACGGGCATTGGTGACGGTATCGACAGGCATATAGCAAATAATGTCGGCACCAGCATAGTTTTTGCGCACTTCATAACCCGAAGGGGAATAGAACGTCAGCAAAATCTTATACTCAGGATGGTCCTTACGCAACTGTTCCATCAACGGGCGCCCCTGTTCAAACTCGCCAAGGGAGGCTGCATGGAACCACACATACTGCGCCGTTGGGTCAACCTTAGCCTTGAGCACCTTCACAGCCTCACGCTCACCACGCCACATCTTCCGTACCTTTTCGTTGAAAAGGCTGGCAATCATGATGCCGAACTGGATGAGATACATGATGATGTGGTACATAGGTGAAGGTTGAGGGTTGAATTATGAATTGTGAATTATCAATTATCAATTGTCAATTGCTCAATGGCGCGATGCAGACGGTTGAGTGTTTCTTCTTTGCCGAGGAAGGCTGAGATGTCGAACATGCCTGGACCTTTTCCTTCGCCGACAAGACAGAGACGGAAGGCATTCATCACGTCACCGAGCTTGTAACCTTTCTCCTCCACCCACTTCATGACAACGGGTTCCTGACCTTCTATCGAGAAGTCGTCGATGCCTGCCAGCACCTCAGCCAACTCCGTCATCTGCTGTGGCGAATATTCCTTCCAACGCTTTTTGCGCGTCTTCTCATCATATTCCGTTGGCGGAATGAAGAAGAACGAGCACAATGGCCAGAGCTCACGCACGAAGCTCACGCGGTCTTTCATCATCCGCACCACTTCGGTGACACGCTCCATGGAAACTTCCACACCGTTGTTGGCAACGATAGGCGCAAAGAGGTCGGCAATCTCCTCGTTGCTCTTGCGCAGGATATATTCATGGTTGAACCATATTCCTTTCTGATAGTCAAACTTCGCACCTGCCTTTGAACAACGGCTGATGTCGAAAGCCTGCACCAGTTCTTCCAGGGAGAACATTTCCTGTTCCGTACCTGGATTCCAGCCCAGCAAAGCAAGGAAGTTGACGACAGCCTCAGGAAAGTAACCGCTTTCGCGATAGCCGCTGCTCACCTCGCCCGATTTCGGGTCGCGCCACTCCAATGGGAATACAGGGAATCCTAGACGGTCACCGTCGCGCTTCGACAGCTTGCCTTTTCCTTCTGGCTTCAACAGCAACGGCAGATGGGCAAACCGCGGCATGGTATCTTCCCAACCGAAAGCACGATAGAGAAGCACATGCAACGGGGCACTGGGCAACCACTCTTCGCCACGGATGACATGGGTAATCTCCATCAGATGGTCATCAACGATATTAGCAAGATGGTAGGTAGGCAACTCATCGACACTCTTGTAGAGCACCTTGTCATCGAGAATGTCGGTCTTCACGCGTACTTCACCGCGAATCATGTCGTTGACCAGTACTTCCTCACCCGGATTGATTTTGAAACGGACGACAAACTGCACGCCGTCATCAATGAGGGCATCGACATCGGCCTTCGACATGGTCAGCGAGTTGCGCATCATGCCGCGCGTCTTCGCATCATACTGGAAATTCTGTATCTCCTTACGCTTTGCCTCCAACTCTTCGGGAGTGTCGAAAGCAATATAGGCTTTCCCTGCATCCAAAAGTTGTTTCACATATACCTTATATATATGTCGGCGCTCACTCTGACGATAGGGACCTTTGTCACCACCGAAGCTGACACCCTCATCAAATTGAATGCCAAGCCAGCGAAACGACTCCAGAATATATTCTTCAGCACCTGGAACAAAGCGGTTGGAATCAGTGTCCTCGATACGGAACACAAGGTCGCCACCATGCTGGCGCGCAAAAAGATAATTATACAATGCCGTACGCACGCCGCCGATATGGAGCGGCCCCGTAGGACTGGGTGCAAAGCGCACCCTCACTTTACGTTCTGCCATTCGTATCTTTTACTATTTTGCTGCAAAGGTAGTGTTTTTTAACCATAAACTGTTCATGATGACGTTTATTTTTGTATTTTTGCACCATCAAGTAATGACAACGGGCAAAACAGAAACACTGGCAAACGCCCATAAACGCTACACGACATGACTCCATTCAGCCAAACCGGCAACCACTATTGGCGCAATCTTATCACCAGAATGGCACTCGTCATCGCCACGGTGTTCATCATCGTCTGGTTCCTTCCACGGTCGGAAGGCAGACTCTTCCACTACGACGAAGGCAAACCGTGGATGTATGGACAGTTGATTGCAAAATTCGACTTCCCCATCTTCAAGACAGAAGAGACTCTAAAGGCCGAACGCGACTCGATTATTAAGAATTTCCAACCTTACTTTTTCAGAAATGCCAAGGTGGAGGAACAACAAACGGCATCATTCCGCAGTAAGGTGGCCTCCAACTTCCCCGAAATCACACCGGCACTCGCCTACATTGTTGGTCAGCGGCTGCACGAAATCTACCAGCAGGGCATCATGACGCCTGCCGACTATGCTAAAGTGGCGAAAGACAGCACTGCAACAGTGCGCATCGTGGACGGCAAACAGGCTATCAGCACTCCAGCAAAGGGCTTCTACTCTACCGTCACTGCCTACGAGCACTTGTTCCAAGACGAGTTGCTGGCATCGCAACGGACTGTACTGCAACGCTGCAATTTGAACGATTTCATCGAACCAAACATCATCTATGACAAGGAACGCAGCGAGACGGAGATGAACGACATGCTCAGCCTGATACCCAAAGCCAGCGGCATGGTATTGGAAGGGCAGCGCATCATCGATCGTGGCGACATCGTTGACAGCCATACCTTCCTCGTGCTGAACAGTTTCGAACAGGCAATGGAGCGGCGAAGTGCATCGGAAGAGGAAATCGTGTCCACCATCATCGGACAAACCATCTATGTCTTTGTCCTCGTGTTGCTCTTTACCACCTACCTCGTACTCTTCCGTAAAGACTATTTCCAAAAACCACGCTCGCTTGCCATGCTCTATACGCTGCTCGTCATCTTCCCCGTACTGGTGTCGCTGATGATGCAGTTCAACAAGTTCAGCGTCTATCTTATCCCCTTCGCCATTGCCCCCATCTTTGTCCGCGTCTTCATGGACTCGCGAACAGCTTTCATCACCCATGTCATGATGATTCTCCTCTGTGCCGTGGCGGTGAAATACCAATACGAATTCATTATCGTGCAACTGGTAGCAGGACTCGTTGCCATCGACTCTTTGCGCGAACTCTCCAAACGTTCGCAGATCTTTATGACTGCGATACTGGTCACCTTAGGCTCGGCTGCCGTCTATTTTGCGCTGCAACTCATACAGAGCGACGACGTGTCGAAACTCGACCGTACCATCTACATCCATTTCGCCATCAACGGTTTCTGCCTGCTCTTCGCCTATCCGTTGATGCTCATCGTGGAAAAGACATTCGGGTTCACCTCCGACGTGACGCTCTTCGAGCTCTCTAACACCAACAACAAACTGATACGCAAGATGAGCGAGATTGCTCCTGGAACGTTCCAGCATAGCATCACCGTCGGCAACCTCGCCGCAGAAGTAGCCAACAGGATTGATGCCAACGCACAGCTGGTGCGTACAGGTGCACTCTACCACGACATCGGAAAGATTGTCAACCCCGTATTCTTTACCGAAAACCAAGCCGGTGTCAACCCGCACGACAACATCAGTAACCTTGAGAGTGCCCGCATCATTATCAACCATGTGGCTGAAGGACTGCAACTGGCAGAGAAGTACAACCTGCCCGCCATCATCAAAGACTTCATTTCCACACACCACGGAACAGGACTCTCACGCTACTTCTACGTCAGCTACAAGAATGCACACCCCGACGAGGAGGTGGACGAAACCCGATTCCAGTACCCCGGACCTAATCCAGAAACACGCGAACAGGCTATCCTCATGATGTGCGATGGTGTAGAGGCGGCTTCACGCTCCCTGCAGGAATATACCGAAGAGAGCATCAGCGCACTCATCGACCGCATCATCGACTCACAGATGCAATCGGGCTTCTTCAAGGAATGCCCCATCACCTTCCGCGACATCGCACAAACCAAGCAAGTGCTTGCCGACAGATTGCGCAACATCTACCATACCCGCATTCAGTATCCGGAGGAGGAGAAAGGGAGTTAAAAGGGAGTTAAAGGGGAGTTAAAAGGAAGTTAAAGGGGAGTTAAAGGGAAGTTAAAGGGGAGTTAAAAGGGAGTTAAAGGGAAGTTATGTCGCTTCGCGACGAAGTTAAGCTGCTACGCAGCGAAGATAATGCCGCTACGCGGCAAGACGTAAGTTTTACCATTTAACATCCCTATCGTCCTTTTAACTTCGCGGCAAAGCCGCATAACTTCCAAGCGAAGCGATAACTCCCAAGCGAAGCGATAACTCCCAAGCCGAAGGCGATAACTCCCAAGCCGAAGGCGATAACTCCCAAGCGAAGCGATAACTTCCAAGCGAAGCGATAACTCCCAAGCCGAAGGCGATAACTCCCAAGCCGAAGGCGATAACTCCCAAGCGAAGCGATAACTCCCAAGCGAAGGCGATAACTCCCAAGCGAAGCGATAACTTCCAAGCGAAGCGATAACTTCCAAGCGAAGCGATAACTTCCAAGCGAAGCGATAACTCCCAAGCCGAAGGCGATAACTCCCAAGCGAAGCGATAACTCCCAAGCGAAGCGATAACTCCCAACAAAAACACTAAAAATTGCTCATTTGGGCAATTTT
>Ga0247609_10005529_pt1 | contig 12392 bp, 12 predicted proteins | sample 172DNAGHGlowgp2_FD_193487 | JGI IMG/M metagenome (GOLD analysis project Ga0247609, IMG submission 193487) | Sheep rumen microbial communities from Palmerston North, Manawatu-Wanganui, New Zealand - 1728 DNA GHGlow gp2 | ecosystem: Host-associated > Mammals > Digestive system > Stomach > Rumen ... | reverse complement strand
TTTTTCATTCATTTTTGGAATGAAGATAGCTAGGCAAATTCAAATAATAGCTATCAGAGCAATCACTATACTCAAAACTAAATTTTTATTTTTCATTTAACAAAAATTATCGGATAAATACCAATAATATAACTGTATGATTACGGCCAAAAAAATCAACATAAAATCTGTTTAAATAAACAAAAAATGGCTATCTACCAAATAGCCATTTCTTCTATAAGGTTCTACCACACGCACATAATGATATAGATTTTTTATGAAAAAGCAAAATTTTTAATACTTTTTTCAAAATGTCAATTATTTTTGTGGCAAATCTTATTGTTAATGAAAATCGTGATTTGAAAAAATTAATTAAAATTGTATAGATTTTTCATAACTTTCTATTATAAGAAGTTCTGGACATATTTTATATATTTTGTTTTGATGCTATGCTTAAGATGGAGGTAGTTTTGTTGTTGTTTTGTATTTGTATGTTTTTTTATATATTTTGGAGGTTCTTTATTATTTTCGGAAGTGATTCTAAATTAATTCCTTTAATTATTTCCATATTTCTTGCTATACTTGTGATGTGAACCTTCATGTATCAGTGAAATAATAAAGTTTTGGATGAGATTTGAACAATTAGCTCACGAATATTTGTACTCTGATTTTTATTGTTGATTATATTATGAATTGCGAATATCATCTCTATCTGGTATAAAATCAATCCACGAATTATTGTTTGAATTGTTATTTTAATCTTATGATTATGAACTTATTTTTCGTTACAAACTAAAATTATAAATCTGAATATTGAAACAGATAAAATCCAAAGAGACGTAAAAATTTTATTAGTGAGTGATATTCATGTAGAAAATGTAACTCAGGATTTTCATGTAAAGAAAATTATAAAAACAATTGAAAAAGAAAAGCCTGATTTTGTGATAATCGCATGAGATTTGATGAATAAACCAAATAATAGTTATGTAGACTATTTTTCGGTGTTTAAGTCTGTAAAAGATATTCCAATTTTTGCCGTAAAGTGAAATCATGATATTATGTGAAACGGCACAATTGTAAACGGTATTCCTAAAAATTCTGGAATAGTATTTTTGGATAATGCTGTTACCCAAAATGATTTGTTTAACATTCAAATAGCTGGTATAGCTGATAAAAGTGCATGGTGAAACAATTCTCTTGATGACATAATGAATCACGTTGAATTTAGTCAAAATAGTGGTGATTTATTTACTATTCTTGTTACTCATCAACCAATTTGATTAGAAAAATTAAAAGATTATCCTGTTGATTTGGAGGTTGCGTGACATACTCATCGTGGGCAATTTTATGGAATTATGGAGATATCCAGAATCGTAAATGATTACCTATATTGAGAATATAAACTTTGAGATAGGACAGCTTTCGTAACTCAGTGAATATGAACATGGTGATTGCCATTTAGACTTTGAACTCAAAGTGAAATGGTGGTGATTAATTTAACTAAAAAATAATTATGTATAAAGAAGTTATTGAAGATTTAGAAAAATTATGAAATTCAGATAAAGCTAAGATTTTATCCAGATTTTTTAAAACTTGAAAATGAGAATATTGAGAATGAGATAAATTTCTATGAATACCGGTCCCAGATGAAAGAGCTGTTGCCAAAAAATATTTTGAAAAATGTAATTTAGATGATATAGAAAATTTATTAAAATTTCAGTATCATGAAGTCCGTTTGACCGCTCTTTTGATTTTGTATTACAAATATGAATTTGTAACGAAGAAAAAATTATATGATGAACAGGAAAAAATTGTGGATTTTTATCTATCTCATTTAGAATATTGTAATAATTGGGATTTAGTGGATTTGGTTTGTTATAAAATTTTGTGAAATTATCTTTTGGATAAAGATAGAGAAATATTGTATAAATTAGCTGAAGATAAGAATATGTGGAAACAGAGAATTGCTATTGTTTCAACTATGATTTTTGTGAAAAAATGACAATTTAAAGATACCCTGAAGATTTCTGAAATGCTTTTGAATCATAAACATGATTTAATTCATAAAGCTGTTGGATGGTTACTTAGGGAAGTCTGAAAAAAAGATGAAAAGGTTTTGAAAGATTTTCTGGATAAATATGCGAACAAAATGCCTAGGACTATGCTCAGATATGCAATTGAGAAATTGGATGAGAATGAAAAAAAGTATTATTTAAATCTGAATTAGTTTATATTTCCTTTAATCGTGAAATATCTGTCACATACATTATTTCACATCAAAAATCATCTCTAACTAAACTGGATGGTCATCGATATCGGTTTCATTTTTCCGGATGTACATATACTAAATATCATTTCATTTTAATTACATCTCATTCCTTTATTTTATTCATTAATAGTCTAATTTTTTTATTTGCTGGGATTGGATGATTATTTGAGAATGTAACTAAGAATTCTTTTAGTGATCATTGTTGTCGCTTCCAAAAATCTCATCAAAATTCATTTTTAAATCGTTCTTCGTTTCATGGTTTAATCCTATAATAAATATATCTATCCCTCATATCATTCCAACTAAATTTATCTATGTATTCTTGTCTTCACATTTTTCACCATCATAGGACAAAATCTCTAGGTCAAAGCTTTCTTATTACATCTGCACCAATGTAATTTCTAGCTGAAATAACTTTTCAGCTAACTTCATATTTTGCTAAAAAATCGATATATACATTTTCTCAAAGTACTTGCATAATTACCCCTCAACTAGTTTGAGTTTGAGTAGGTTCTGGTAGATTATTGATATCTGGAACATATTCATATGTTTTTTTTGTAAAAAATAGTGTAATTTGTGGAAGGAAAATTATGAATAATATGATTCAATATAATAGATATTTATATTTACCATATTTCTTAGTGTAGTTTCGTTTATTTTGTTTCTCCTTATTAAAGTCTCATTTTAATTCTTGATAAATTTTATCGTCATTGTTCATTTATAAAATTTTATTATTAATAAATTTGCTGATAAGGTAAAATTTATTTTGTTTTTTTTGTTGATAAATATTATATTCATTATCACTTTAATTGTTTCATCAATTCAGCATTAACAGCCTGAGGGTTAGCTTTTCCTTGGGTTTTTTTCATCACTTGACCAACGAAGAATCAGATTACACTTTCTTTTCATCATTTGAATTGCTCAACTATTGCAGGATTAGCTGCCAAAACTTCAGCAACGATTCATTCTAATTCAGAGTTATCCATCGCAGGAGCATCAAATCATTTTTCTTTGATGACTTCTTGAACTGATTTACCAGACTGCAAAACTATATCAAATACAATCTTTAATTGATTATCAACCAGCTTTTTCCCCTTTTCTATTTGTAAAAATTCTTTGAATAAAGGTTGAAACTTATTCAAAAATCACTCCAAATTTCAGCAAGATTTCAAGAATGCAGTTTCTTCTTCAAATAGTTTTTCTGCATCAACTCATAGTTTTTTAGCTTCCTCAGAAACGGATTTCAATAATGTAATTTCATCTCATTGCACGAAATCCAAAGCTCGTTTCATTGGTCAAACCATCCATTTTGCTACAGTTTTTGGTTCAAATCATTCATTCACCATTCAGAAGAAAAAGTCGAATAATGATTTATCTAAGAGAAGGGCATTGATATATTCTTTATTAAATCAGAATTCTTTACATTTAGTGATATAATCAAAAGGACGATCAATTTCGACTGTATTAAATTCTTTTAAATCGTTTTCAGATAACTCCAAAGTCGGCATATCTGGTTCAGGAAAATAACGGTAATCTACAGCATCTTCCTTACTTCTCATCATGTATGAAGTATTTTCATCATCTGCTCGGCGACGAGTTTCCTGTGAAACGGATTCTCATTTGGAAATCAAATCCCACTGTCTTTGACTTTCAGCTTCAATAGCTCTTTTTATCGCAGAAAAAGTATTGATATTTTTGAGTTCCACTCTAGTTCATAGCGGATCTGATTCATTTTTACGAATAGAAATATTTACATCCACGCGCATCTGTCATTTTTCCAGGTCAGCATCTCACAAATCATTCCATTTAGCCAAACGTTGAATTTCTTTCGCAAATTCTACAGCCTCATCAGCGCTAGAAAAATCTGGATCTGTAACTATTTCTAGTAGTGGAGTTCATGCACGATTGAAGTCTACCAGGCTTTTCCCATTTTCATGAATCATTTTAGCAGCATCGCATTCCAAATGAGCTTCATGAATCGTTACAGTTTTTTGATTTTCATAGTTGTTTAAGAAAAAAGAAACTTTTCATTCAGTAATTATTGGATGATAGAACTGTGTAATCTGAAATCCCATTGGTAAATCAGGGTAGAAATAGTTTTTTCTATCAAATGAACTTTTTTTATTCAAATGTGAATTTAAAGCTTTCGCAAAGTGAATGGCTTTGGTAACTACTTCTTGATTCAAGAGTGGTAAAGCTCCAGGTTGTCATGTACAAACTGGGCAAACGTGAGTGTTTGATTTTGTAGAAAAATCCTGTTCGTTTTTACATTTACAGAATATTTTTGCATTTGAATTTAGTTTTAGATGAATTTCTAGTCAAATCGTGATTAAGTAATCCATAATTTTTCAACTCAAAAAATATATAAAATTCTGGATTTAAAATACTATTCTTGACTATAAAATCAAGAAAAGAATATATTGGATATTTTTATTTTATGTATAATAATGTTGTATAAATAAGTATATTTAAATGGAAAATATGATATGATTGTGTAGTTCATGTCTGGACTTTTTTAATGTGTAAAAAAGTCTCTAAAAATTTGACAAATTTTTTTTAATGAATATAATTATATGGTCAATGAGGGACAATCTTCCTACATCCTGGTGTAGTAGTGCATTATATTATCATAATGAGTTCCATTATTACATCAGTATGTAGGAAGTAGATATTTAACACAATGTATGAAGTTTACTTTCTTATGAGAATTTATTCTCTAAAAGTAAATCTGATTCTTATCTATTGGTAATTATGTTTTCAGTGTCTTATGCCTTATTGGTTTATTTCACTATTCATAACTATCATCACTTGCTTTGAAATGTTCTTGATAATATGCTAATCACATGTTATTCTCCATTTTGAACGTAAAGAATAGTGGAATAATAAAATATTTCATTTGATAGAAAGGATCAACAAGGTAATCTTTCAAACTAGCTTGAACAGCAAATTTGACCAGTATTTGAGAATTTACTCACGAATCAAATCGTAAGAACATCTCTTCTTACAAATCTCCACATGGAAATGTGCAGAGAGATATCTTGAGAATATTTAAAGGTCACTTTAAATTTTATTTAGAGCAGAGTTATTTATTCCGTTATCGCCTTAAGAAATAAGGATAGCCTTATTCAAGGCAATAATGTATTCATGCATTGATTATTATTTACTTCCTTTCCCTTTTTCTTGCAAAGATGGCAAGATTCCTATATCCTTGTGTTGTAGCGATTATCTTTATTTCTTGTAAATAATCCTAACCACTATTGCATAAGGATATAGGAAGTGGTCTTTATCATTCCTTGGAGCATTCATTTGTTTCAATTGGTATATCGGAATAGCAATATTTCTTTATATCGCACCTGATTTTTTCTCAGATTTTTTTCTCTTTTTCATTGATTAATCTCTTTGAAAATCTGAAATCTCCAAATCTGTCTATAAAATATAGGGTATTTAGTAGATTCATCTCTATTATTTGATTGAAACAGTTCATCAGTTGATGAAAAGATTGAAGCAATTCTTTCTTTTACTTTATTGTTTGGATGCTTTTTATACTATCTCGTGTAGTTTAATTAGTTTTCTTGCTTTGAATGTTTCTGTTTGGTTAATCCCTTACATTACTCAATTGATTGAATCATGAATGTACTGCACTTTAGAAATTGGCTCTAAGCAACTTTGTTTAGATGTCATCACTTGCTTATCTTACGATAGGTAAAGAATATCATGATACAAATTATTCTCATGATTGATTTCTATAGCCGACAATATATCTTTCAGACAGTTTCCATTTTGGAATCTTCTGTGTAGCTTTGTAAGCACTATTCATTACCAAAAGTATTGAAAACTTATACTTCGAACATTTACTTGTCAAAAGTATTTGGGGATATATTGGAAAAAGTGATTTATCTCGCTTTTTCGTCAGTGTCCACGAAATAGAGGAAAGCTGACTTTATTGTTTAGTTTTTCTCTTCTTCGTGGGTACTGATAATCCATGGAACAAGATAAGCTCTTCCTATTTATAATGTTTGGGCTTATAGCTCAGATGTTAGGAAGGGTCAATCTATCTTAGGTTGGCTCTTTTTCTTTATAAAAAATGTTTGTAATAAATTATTTTATTTCATTGGTATTTTCTAGTTATCAAGATATATTATTATATTTTAATACTCTTCTACATCAAAAATAATTAAATCTGAATATGTTCACTCTACATTAGTTTCAACAAAATAATATTGATTATTTTCTCAAATAGGTGCATACTTAAAAGGTAAGTCATGTAAACTAGCTCAAAAATTCTCCAAGTTTTCTTTGCTAATTGCAGCTATAGTAAACATTTCTCTATATCAATTTATTCCAGTTCTATTTTCTTCATTTTCATCTCATTTTACCAAAAATATTATTTCTGAGTGCGGAAGTCATCCTTCATCAGTATCGATTTCACGAATTAATCATCCATCAGGTACATCTCATAGTTTTAAAGCAATTCAACGAGAATTATCAAAATACATTATATTTTCTCAAGTAATATAAGTTGTTTGAAGTTTGTTTCATAAAACTATAGTTCAAACGAATCAGTAATATTCTTTTAGATTTGGATAATCATTTCCAATTCATCAAGCATTACCAAAATCTGATAAATGGAGTTCATCCATTGTGGCCTCTCTGGTAAATCAATCAGTAAGGATAAGTCAATCAAGTGTTATATTACAATAAGTGTGGGAGCCATTGTGCATTCAATCACTTGCTGTATATCATCTAAATCCATAAGTATTTATAAATAATTTTTCTTCAATCCATGTAGTTCTTGGATTGTTTGGTTCAATTTCTTTTAGTTGTTCTTCACAGATTTTCTTGAGCTCATCTGTGCTGAGAATATCTTCCTTTTTTACCGATAGGACATTTGATTCTTCTTCAGTGGGTACAAGCTCTCAATTTTGATATTCATTCATCTCAATTACATTTCATCCCTCATCGTAAGTAATCCAAGTTCATTCTTTCATTCAGTCAATGTAAGTTCAGACTTCTCTAACTGTTCAATTGTTATAATATGAAACAAAATCTTCAGTTTGATTGATTGTGTTAGTATTATTTTGTGTCTCTATTCCGTTATTTTTTTGCTCACATCCCCAAAGATTTAGACAAAAAACAGATAAAAATCAGATTAAAAATAATTTCTTCATTTTGAAAAAGTGGTAATAGATAAAACCTTACTATATTTAATATCCAAAAAATATTTTTTTACAAGTTGGAATTTGATTTTTCGATCTCTTCTATCTCTAAATTATATGTGATTAGCTTGGCAATTTTATTTGAACTTTTGCTAGGTACAAATCCAATGATATCTCATTTACAGTATGTTTTGTACCATTGTGGAAATCTTTGAATGTTTTTTTCTCCGTAATTTGATATGCAGATAATCTTACAATTATAATTTAGTTTCAGGTATTGCCAAAGAAAGTCATCTCAAATGGCTTGCTCTCTTCATTCCCAAAAGAAGAAATTATCTAATACGATAAAATCTCAATTCTTAATTTCTAGTAAATATGGGATTGGATTGTCTATATTTGTCGTAATTGGGTATGAGAGTCTTGGCAGAATCTCTTTTAATTCGCTATAAATCTTCTCTCAATAAATATCATCAAATATCCAGCAATTGGTCATTAATATAGTTAATTATAAATTTGATTATAAACCAACTAATCACATAAAGAATCTAGGACTAATTTCAAAAGCCATTCTAAGTATAGCTAATGTAAATAGAGCTACTCATTCTCGTTTTGACAGCTTCCATCCTGTCCTCATGAAAATAAAAGTTACTATTAATGTAGCAATCAAAATTCAGACAGAAAATATATTATCTCTAAACAACATCGTCCAAAAATTTATATCACATCATCCACTTAATAAACATGTAGGCTGAAGATGTAATGGAGTGATTATCGAAGAAATTCAAATAATTCATAATATATTGAATATATCGGATCATACGACATTACCAATTCACATATCATACTTCTTTTTAACAATTGCTGCCAAAGTCGCAGCTACCTCAGGTAGAGAAGTTCACGCCGCAATAATTGTAGCTCAAATTGCCCATTCAGAAACTCAAAAATGCTGAGCGATAAATACAGCAGAGTTGACTACCAAGTCTGAAGACATAACTAAAATTCATAAACTAGCAAGTAATTTCGCAAAATTCAAAATCATTCATAGTTCGCGTTCTGATCATCTTCACTTCTTCTTTCTAAAAGATGATATGATAAAGAAAATAACTAAAGTAAATAAAAATCAGATTCAATACGATGATATTCATAAACTTAATCAGAATTTTCAATCAACAGCCTTTCAAGTGAAAACACAAAGCAATAGGGAAATCGCAAACAAAATATAGAAATTTTTTGCCAATGGCGCTTCAATATCATTTATTTCTTCTCATCCAGATTCTTTCTTGAACCAAAGATATGAATTATATAAAACTAACAAAGCTAATAGAATAGCTCATTCTCGTCGAAGAACTTCTTGGTCTCGCAACATAAAAAGAATTAAAAAAGTAATGAGAATAAGAAATAATCAGTCTCTATACACCAACTTTTTCTGAATAATGATGGGTGCAACTATTGCAGATAATCACAAAATGAATCATAGATTAAATATATTTGATCAAATTATATTACCCACAGACAAAGATCAACTTCAGTTTAGAGCGGACATCCCTGACAAGAATAATTCTGGAGCAGATGTTCACATAGCCAAAACTGTCAATCAAATTAACAGTGATGAAACCTTGAAATATTTAGCGATTCTAACACTTGTATTGATTAAATGGTTTGCAGCATATCAAAGTAATGCTAATCAAATAATTAGAACGATACATGCTAATATCATATTATTTTATTTATATAATAAAAACTGCGATTCAGATTAAAGTTTTTATAACTTAATTCAAGTAGATTAAATTCTAATTTCTCAAAAAACTTTTCCTAAATTCTCATGAAATAATACATCGGCAAATCTATCTTGTGTAGTAGAATCTCTATTTATGATAACTATCTTATTTCATCAATAATATTGTATCAAGGTATTAGCAGGATAGACAGTCAAAGAAGTTCATCAGATGATGAAAAGGTCTGAATTTCTCAAGGCAATTACTGAATCCATCCAAGCTTTTTGAGGCAGACTTTCTTCATACAAAGTTACATCTGGTCTAAGCATTCATCCACAGTCACAGTATGGGATATCTCATTTAAATGTGAATAAAATATCAGGATCAAACTGCTTTCCACATTGATCACAGTAAACTCTTTGAGTAGTTCAATGAACTTCTAAAACATTTTTACTTCATGCTTTTTGGTGTAGTCAATCAATATTTTGAGTGATGACTGCGGAAAGTTTTCAGACTTTTTCTAATTCTGCTAATTTTTTATGTGTAATATTTGGTTTTACTCATCTGCAGTCCATTTTTTGTCTGTAATATTCAAAAAATACTTTCGGTTCATTGTATAGACATGAGTGGCTTAATAGATATTCAGGTTGGTATTTTTCAAATTGTACATCATGCTGATTGTAAAGTCAGTCTTTACTCCTAAAATCGGGGACTCCGCTTTCGGTAGAAACTCCAGCTCATCAGAAAAATACGATATGATTAGAATTATCTATCAAATCCTGAAATTGTTGAATTCTATCTTGAAAATTTTGCTTATTCATATGATGATATTTTATAAAAAAATGTAAGAATTTCAATGAGTTTAATCTTTTTATTGAAAGAATGGTTGTAAATAGCATTGTTTTTTTATATAGGAATAATATAATTTATTTTTGGTTCTGTAATAGAATTGCTGTTTTAATTATGAAAATGATATGAAAAGAAAATCCTTAGAAGATAATATGAAAATTAAAAATCATTTTTTAACATGACTGTTAATGATATTACCGATAGTATTATTTTTTGTGATTTTATGATGGTTACTATGACTTATTTTAAGGTGGGTTTGAAAAATTGTTGAATTATTTCCTGAAGCTTTAACAGATAAGTTATGATTACCTGAAATCGTAGTACATTTTCTTTGATTCTTGGTATTATGTGGATTGATTTGGTTACTTTGATTTATTATGAATCAATGACATGTATGAGAAAAAGTTAAAGCTTGTTTGGATCCTTTAATTGAAAAAATACCCTTATTAAGTTCTTTAACAAAAATCACGAATCAGGCAGCGAATACTTTGCAGAATACGAATTCTTTTAAAAAAGTGGTATTAGTTAAGTTTCCAACGGAAAAAACTTGGTCTGTTTGATTTTTAACAGGGGAGAATTTGGAATTGTTTGAAAATGCTTCTGGAGAGTTACACTTAGTTTCAGTTTTTATACCGACTACTCCGAATCCAGCTAATGGTTATTTGGTTATGCTCAATCCTAGAGATTTTGTTGAAACTAATGTTCCAGTATCTGATGCAATATCATTTGTAATTTCTATGGGTACGGTTTGAGCTACAAGTAAAATATTAAAAAAGAATACAAAAAAATCAGATTTTTAAATTTTGATTTGTTTTTTATGTTGATAATAGTAGATAAACCAAAATGAATAAGCAGTTTTGATGTAATTCGTGTGCTAAAAAGAGAATTATGAGAGAAAAAAATCTGACATAGTTGAACATTAGATCCGCTTGCAACTGGATTAATGCTGATTTGAACATGAGATGATACGAAAAGATTAAACGATTTAATCTGACTGGATAAAACCTATGAAACTATAATCGATTTTTCCAAGAAATCTGATACACGAGATATGTGATATCGAGATTATTATGAAGAAATAAATGTTGAATGAAAAGAAATTCCACTCGAAGATATTAAATCAAAATTAGATTTGCTTATTCCAGAATATGAGTTACCTCTCACTCCTTTTAGTGCGAAGAAAAAAGATTGAAAGAAACTTTACGATTTGGCTAGAAAATGAGAGCAAATAGTTGAAAATAGAATCATGAAAACTTATGGATATGAAGTTTTGGACTATAATTTCCCCGAGTTGAAACTAAGATTAGATGTGGGTTCGTGAACATATATCAGATCAATTTGACATTGGTTATGAGAGCAGTTTTGTCTCGGATGAATTCTTACGATGCTTAGAAGAATCAGAGTTTGAGATTATAAAATGGAAGAAATAAATTTAAATAAAGAGTGAACTTTTTTCAGAAAGGAATGAGATGATATAAGCTTTAAATATTGAACTGTTGGATAGATTTTGTTCCCCTTTGAGAAAGGGGATACGGCATAGACGAGAGGATTTTTATGTGTCACACTTAAAAATCCCCAGTCCTTCGGACAGCCCCTTTCAGTAAAGGGGCGCAAAAAATATGTTTTTATGTTGTTTATTGTTAAAAATGCAGCAAGTATTGTTTATTTGATGATGAAATGCTTATCCTAGTCGTGAAGCTTTTCAAGAAGAGTTAAAGAAACGAGATTATAATCCATTTGAAGTAAAGAAAAAATGGAAAAATGGTTTGAAAAAAGAACTATGAGAAAAGTATCAGGTGGCTTTATTAGATATGCCAAATAAAAACATTGCATTGTATAAAGAATGGAAAATGCAATTTGATAAAATATTTGAATTTTTAAAAGGTGGTCAGATTATTATTGCTCATTCACTTTGAACTATATTTATACTGAAATATTTAACTGAAAACTGATTTCCAAAAAAAATTAAACAACTGCATTTAGTATCAGCTTTAATTGATGATAAAGATTTGCCACCAGAAGAATCATATATTTGAGATTTCGCTTTTGATATTCAAAAAATTTCTGAAATAGAAAAATTCTGTGATAAAATATTTTTGTATCATTCGAGTGATGATTTTTGTGTTCCATTTTCTCAGTGAGAAAGGCTGCATGACTTTTTACCGAATGCAAAATTTGAAAATTTTGAGGATAGAGGTCATATGATTATGGAAAAATTTCCTGAATTGATTCAGAATATAAAGAGTTTTAATTAAAACAAAATTATGTTATTTCAGATTAAATCAAAACCAGAAGATTTCATTGTAGAAGAAGTGTTGTGAGAATGAGTGCCATCATGAAAATGAGATTTCTTATATATTTTTTTTGAAAAAGAAAATCTGACCACGATGGATATTGTGGATGACTTGACTAAAAATTTTCATC
>Ga0247609_10005528_pt1 | contig 12394 bp, 11 predicted proteins | sample 172DNAGHGlowgp2_FD_193487 | JGI IMG/M metagenome (GOLD analysis project Ga0247609, IMG submission 193487) | Sheep rumen microbial communities from Palmerston North, Manawatu-Wanganui, New Zealand - 1728 DNA GHGlow gp2 | ecosystem: Host-associated > Mammals > Digestive system > Stomach > Rumen ... | reverse complement strand
CATATATCCGCCCGCCCGTAATGCGCACGAACGCTATTATGAAGAACATCGACCTGAAAGCGTGTCTGACGCTGTGGCAGTACATCGAGAGCTATGACAAGGTCGGATATGAAATAAACGTACAGAACAGTGCTGTGAAGCCGCAGGACGGCTATATCGAGGACTTTTACAAGGTAGTCGTGCTGAATCTTCTGCTGTTCAGGTCGTATATGAATGCTGATACCGCAGACGAGCTCACCGAGCTGAAGGCACAGAAGCCGAAGAGGATAGCACCGAAGTTCCTGAAGCGGTTCGACAGGGAACTCGCGGCGGATTACAGCGTCTCATCCGAGGCTGTTGCCGGATATATCGCAGCAGACGGTGGTTTCAGGCTCGAAAAGAAGCTTCCTCCGGACCTGAATCAGATGTTCGAGCAGATAAACGAGGTCATCGAGACCGAGACCGAATACCTCAGAGAGCGAGAGATAAAGCGCAAGGAAGCGGAACGTCTGCGTCTCGAGGAAGAAGAGCGCCGTGCAGAGCAGGCTCGCATCGAGGAGGCACGCAAGGAGGAGCTCGAGCGTCAGCGCATAGCAAAGGCGGAGGAGGAAAAACGCCTACAGGAAATGCTCGCAAAGGAGCGCGCCGAGCAGGAAGCCGAGGAGCGCGAGCGTCAGCGGCTCGAGGAGGAGCGTCTCGCCCGTCTCGAGGAGATACGCCGCCGCGAGGAGGAAGCCCGTCAGAAGCGTGCGGAGGAGGAGCGTATCGCCGCCGAGCGTGAACGCATAGAGCAGAACAGAAAGCTCGCAGTGAGCGAGCTCGGAGAAGCCGAGGGCATCGGCGAAGAGGAGCTCAACAAGGCAGGAAATGCTGAGGAGCTCGAGAAGAAGGCTTATGAGTCGGTGACCGAGGAAGAGATAGCGGCTGCAAAGGAGGCAATGGAGGAAAAGGGCAAGGCTGACGATGAAACAGCCGAGGACCCGAGAGCCGTTGCCGCACGTATGAAGCTCGAACAGCAGCGGCGTGAAAAGGAACGTGCCGAGGCAGAGCGTGCCCAGCGTCTCAAGGCTGAGCGCGAGCACTTCGAGAGCAAGCCGTTTATGGAGATATACCGCGAATATTCGTGGAATCCGATATATGTGCTGATAAGACTTATCAGGCACATCCTCGCAACGGTTTTCGGCATCATTCCCGAGGATACCGATGATCCGCTGTATAGGCAGCTCCTCGCCAACAAGAAGGCGAAGAAGGCTGAAAAGGAGCGGATGAAGCATGAGCGCGAGGAAATGGAGATATACTACCGCAAGTACGCAAAGGTAGCAAAGTACGAGCTGCGGCGGTATATCAGCGACTGGCGTTTCAAGCGCAAAAAGCGCCTTGAGGACAGGAAGAAGCCGAAGCCCGTATACGTTCCGCCGGTGAGAACGCCGGAGGAGACCGCCGCTGTCGAGGCGGAGATGAAGCGGCTTTACAAGGAATACCGCGTCAGCCCTGCCGAGAAACTCGTCCGTGCGTGGAATGAGCGAAAGGCTGAGAAAAAGGAGCTCGAAAACAGTATCCGCCAGAATGCCGAAAAGATACGTGAAATAAAGAATGCCGAAGCCGGAACATCAGAGGACAATGCCGATGAGAATGACCGCTCGAATTCTATCGCGAACATCATCGCAACTGTGCTCGTTATAGCCTCGCTCGCATTCGTCATCTACGTTATGGTATTCTCGGCTCAGGGCAAAGCTGTGAACGTTTTCGGGCACAGTATATTGAAGGTAGTTACCGGCAGTATGGAGCCGACGCTCCGTGTCGATGACTACATAATCATCAGAAAAACAGACCCTTCCGAGCTCGCAGAGGGCGACATAATCTCCTTCTATTCAGACCAGAGCGACATCCGCGGAAAGCTTGTAACGCACAGGATAGTCGGAGTCGACGAGGACGGTCGCTTCATCACAAGAGGCGATGCAAATCCGACAGAAGACAGCACTCACGCTGACCCGGACAAAATCGCCGGAAAATTCGTGCGCAAGGCGAGGTTCTTTATGTGGGCAGACTCATTCACGGACGCACGAAAGCTGATCCTGCTGCTCGTGATGATACCGACAACGCTCATCGCACTTTATGAGATGAAGACTGTGATGAAGCTCGGAAGACAGATCTCCGAGGACAGCGAGGAGGACGAAAGAGCGCGCCGCGAAGCAGCTGTAAGAGAGGCTATCGAGAAGGAAAAGCGACGCCTTGAGGAGATAGGATACAGACCGGAGGACGATGACGATGAGGACAAGTCAGGAATCGATAATGAAAAGGAGAATGGTTAGTTCCATCATTCTCTTTACGATAACCTTTGTGGCGATGCTCGTTTTCGTCGGACTTTACATCGACGAGACAAAACGCACACAGGAGACGTATTATGTCCAGTATACGACAAATCTGAAGCACGTTTCCGAGGACATCAGCTCTTACCTCAACGCGGAGGGCGACAAGGACTTCCGCTATACTCGCATCGTGAGCGATATGAGCAGCGCGAATTCGTTCGCATTCCTGCTCGACCGCCTGAGCGAGGAGGACAAAAAAGCCGTAAATGAGCTGAATGCCTGCATTATGAAATACCCCGAGCAGATGCCTGCAAAACTGGGCGATATGCAGAAGGCAGTGGACGATATTCTCGCGGGGCTCGATAAGGGCTACGAGGAGGCGCAGGCACTTGTGGATTCGATAGATAAGCTTGGTCACTGACAGGGAGGAGGATGAATTATGGGTGAAAAGAGCCGCCTCAAAAAGGAAATAAGGCTTTGTATGAACACTATCAAGGAAATAGAGCGCAAGCGTTCACGTTCACAGTCGGCGCTGGTGCAGGCGATACTGCTCCAGGAGCAGCCGGACGAAACTGACGTTGAGTGGTTCAACAAGTACACGGGCGAGATAACAGCCTGCCGTAATCATATGATAGAGCTGCAAAAGAAGCTGGATTCCCTCAAATAACGAAGAAAGCCCGGAAACGGTCAACGCCGTTCCGGGCTGTTTTGTTTTGTCAATAGCTGTTCTTACAGAGGTTTATGCAGAGGATAAGGTAGATGATCATCAGCAGAAGTGATAATATACCGCTGCCGTCGCGTCCCCTGATGAGGTCGAGCACATCAAAGACAATGATAGCAATTGCGAAGCTGCGGCATTTGCCGTAATCGCCCCTGAAGCCGTATACTGCCATAATGAGCGTGAGTATACAGCTCAGCAGCGCCAGCAGACCGCCAAGCATACCAAAGGCAAAAAACCAATAAGCAACTGTGATAACGGAAAGAACTATCAGTATTACGTTCCATACCTTGAAGAGTGTCTTCATAATATTACCTCCTTATTTCTGAAGAGTGCCGTGTGCGAGCGACTTCAGATATGCGTTGATGAAGCCGTCGATGTCGCCGTCCATAACAGCCTGTATATTGCCGTTTTCAAAGCCTGTACGCGTATCCTTTGCAAGTGTGTACGGCATAAATACGTATGAGCGTATCTGCGAACCCCATGCTATCTGGTTCTGAACGCCCTTGATGTCCTCTATCTTTTCGAGGTGCTCGCGTTCCTTTATCTCGATGAGCTTTGAGCGGAGCATCTTCATAGCGTAGTCCTTGTTCTGGTACTGGCTTCGCTGTGTCTGGCACGAAACGACGATGCCTGTGGGCTTGTGGATAAGACGTACAGCAGAGCTGGTCTTGTTTACCTTCTGACCGCCTGCACCGCTTGAACGGTAAACCTCCATTTCGATGTCCTCATCGCGTATCTCGACCTCGATAGAGTCGTCTATCTCGGGCATAACTTCGACCGCCGCGAACGATGTGTGGCGTCTGCCGGAAGCGTCGAACGGGGAAATGCGGACGAGTCTGTGAACTCCGGACTCCGACTTCATATAGCCGTAAGCGTTCTCGCCCTGAATGAGGATAGACGCGGACTTGAGACCGGCATCCTCACCGTCAAGATAGTCAAGGAGCTCGACCTTGTATTCGTGGCGCTCAGCCCAGTGGTTGTACATACGGTAGAGCATTTCAGCCCAGTCCTGAGCCTCAGTTCCGCCTGCACCTGCGTGGAGCGTGAGGATAGCGTTCTTTGAGTCGTATTCGCCTGTGAGGAGCGTTGAGAGCTTCTCCTCCTCAAGCTTGGTCTTGAAGAGATCGGATTCAGCCTTTATCTCATCAACGGAGCTTTCATCGTCCTCCTCGATAGAGAGCTCGATGAGGGTGATGAGGTCCTCAAGAGAATCGTTGAGCTTTTTGAATTTATCTATTTTGCGCTCAAGGGACTTTGTTTCCTGAAGCACCTTCTGCGAATTTTCGAGGTCGTCCCAGAAGCCGTCCTTGGAGGTCTCGGCGTTGAGCTCGGCAACTCTGTCCTTTGCAGCCTTGATGTTGAGAACGTCGGCGAGCTCCTCCATTTCCTTGCGGTAGCCGACCATTTCAACTCTGAGTTCGTCAAGAATAATCATATTGCAGTATCCTTTCTTGTAGTTATCGGGTCACATACATTGTTATTATAACACACTTTTTTCCAAATAGCAACACCAACGGCATAAAAAAATCGCCGCGCCGCCGCCAAAACAAAAAAACGGCAGCACGAATAACGCGCTGCCTTAGAAAAAATTATTGCGGAATCGCTCCGCTGTCAGAGAGTAATGAGAACTCATTGCTATATAGTATGCGGAATGTGGAGGGATTATTCCGTTTATGGTGCGCTGAGTGTCCAAAGAGCACCGGGGTTTGTCTGTTTTTGACAGTTTTTCGCAAAGCAGCAGCTCCGAATTTCGGCGCAGAAAATCAGAAATGAAACGCGAGAACGTGAGAGAATAAGAGAAAAACAAAGAGAATCAAAGAGAAAGTGCATTATAGATTGAAAAAAATCCGGAAAAGTACTTGACAACTCCTGCGGTATCAGGTATAATAAATCTTGCACTGTCGGGGATCTGTGATATTTTCCCCCGGCGAAAATAAATGATACGGAGGAAAACATTATGTCAACAACACTGGCAAAACCGGCTGAAGTAAGCCGTACATGGTATATCCTCGATGCAGAGGGACAGTCCCTCGGTCGTGTTGCTGCAAAGGCTGCACACATCCTCAGAGGCAAGCACAAGCCCACCTACACTCCTAACGTAGACTGCGGCGACCATGTTATCATCATCAACTGCGACAAGGCTGTCCTCACAGGCAAGAAGCTCGAGCAGAAGAAGTATTACTGGCACACAGGCTGGATCGGCGGTCTCAAGTCCATCGCTTACAAGGATATGATGGCTGATCAGGCTGACAGAGCTATGACTATCGCAGTAAACGGTATGCTCCCCAACAACTCCCTCGGAAGAGCTCAGCTCAAGAGACTGAGAACATACAAGGGTGCAGAGCATAAGCAGGCAGCTCAGAAGCCCGTTGCTTACGAATTATAATAAGGAGGCGCTTTGAAATGTACGAATCAAAAGTAAAATACTACTACGGAACAGGCAGAAGAAAGCACTCCGTTGCAAGAGTAAGGATCATCCCCGGTTCTGGTAACGTTACTATCAACGGCAGAGGCATCGACGATTACTTCGGTCTTGAGACTCTCAAGCTCATCGTTCGTCAGCCCCTCGCTCTCACAGATAACCTCGACAAGTTCGACATCGTTTGCACTGTTGCAGGCGGCGGCGTAACAGGTCAGGCTGGTGCTATCAGACACGGCGTTTCAAGAGCTCTCCTCGAGTTCGACGCTGAGCTCCGCCCGACTCTCAAGAAGGCTGGATTCCTCACTCGTGACCCCAGAATGAAGGAGAGAAAGAAGTACGGTCTCAAGGCTGCACGTCGTGCTCCTCAGTTCTCAAAGAGATAATCTATCCCGAACGGGTCTATTTATCAAAAACAACGAAAAACCTCGTAAACACTGTGTTTGCGAGGTTTTCTTTTTGCCTGAAAAACGTGCTGAGAACTGCTAAAAAACTGACAGCAGCCCCCACTATCGCTGTCAGGTAGCTTTGCATCAGCAGAGGTACTTTTCTTTTTCCGGCGAAAAAGGACTGCCCGAAGGGGAGGCTCCCCTTCAGGCAGTCCTTATTATTATTTACCTGTAAGCCGTTTGATGATATAGCGTCCGCAGAGCTTGCTGCTCTTGCCGATGTTGTAAACGTGCTCCTCGAAGGTCTTTTCGATAGTTTTAGCGTACTCCTCGCGGTCGCGGAGCATCTTATCTATCGTCTCATTTGTCTTATTGAGCTCGTTGGTTTCGAGAGCCTCACCGATAACAGTCCTCATTGTGAGGTTTATCGGCGGGATATTTATCTTTTCATATTCGAGGTTCATTATCTTCATCGGAGTGTTGATGAAGAGTACGGGACGCTTGGTAACGAAGGCGAATTCCCACGAAATATCGCTCCAGTCAGTAATGAGGACGTCAGCCTCCATAACGGGGTTGTTCGAGGAGAAATCGGTCTGTACGGTGATATTCCTGTTCTCGCTGAACTTCTCCTTCAGAAGCTCGAATTTCTCGGGCTCGTGACGCACCTGCTGGGGATGCGGACGAAGGATTATCTCATACTCGGTCTTGCTGAGCTCGCCGAGGAGCTCGTCTATGCAGAGGTCGATGATATTATCGGTCTGCCACGAAGGAGCAATGAGTATCTTGGGGATAGTATTCGCCGGATGCTCGGTGCTGTTGTACTGCTCGAGCATATCGTCGATGAGTGGGTATCCGGCTTCGACGAGCCTCTTCTTGGGAGTTCCGTATACCTCCTCGGTAGCACGTATCTCATTGAACTGGTCGATACCTGGAACGAGGATAGTATCGAACCAGTCGAGAGCTCCCTTTCTGTAGAGAGCCGTACTGCCGATACCGTGGCAGGCGAAAACGTACTCAACGTCCTTTCTGACGCGTGAGCGCTTGATGTGGTATTTTTCGAGGTCAGGCATCGTCATAACGCACATATCGCATTCAAGCTTCATAAAGAGCGGAACAAGGCGCGTATCCGAGCCGATGTAATACGGATGTATCTGCGGACGGGTGTCCTTGAAGATGTTATCGTCGGGGTCGCTTGTGACGTAATGTATATCGAGGTCGGAGTTTTCGCAGATATAGTCTATCATACCCTTGAAGTATTTATAGAAGCCGTTTGATTCGGAATAGAACATAAGCTTCATATTCTTGACCTCAAAGAACTTCTTGTAGTCCGCTTTTTCGCGGGCGCTGTACTTCTTGTGCTTCTTTTCCTTTTCGATGCGCTGCTCGTTCATACGCTTGAGGTACTCGTAATCAATGTACTTCTTCGGCGGCATACAAAGGTTATACAGGAACATGAACGGGATAGCGAAGAGGTTTCCGAATATCCAGTAAAGACCTACGCCGGCAGGAACGAGGAATGCGAAATATGTCGAGAAGGCAATGAGGAACAGAGTCGTCAGCACCTTGCTGAGCGTGCCCTGTGAGACCTGAAGGACGTTCACGCGGTTCTGAACGAAGCAGAGGAGCCATGCGCTCAGACCGGACAGCAGCGGGATCGAAAGCAGTATGTCCCAGCTTTTGAAGGAAGGAGTCTTGCTGAGGTCTATGCCGAGGAACATCGTATTGAGGTCGAACACCTCTTTAGCCGGCTGAACGAGAGCGTCCGGAAGGGGGAAGCCGTCGGGGATGAGCGCACCCTTGATGAGGCTGACTATCTCGAGCTGATACGAATTCTCGCCGAGCTTGTCCGGCTCAGCGAATGAGGCGAGCCAGTCCTTGAATGCGGAAATGGTCGAGGCATCGAACTGGTGGATGAATGTGAGCGGATGGTACATAACGTACACAAGACCGAGGACGAGCGGTATCTGAATGAGCAGGGGAACAGAGCTCAGAAGCGGATGATAGTGATACTTCTTGTAGAGCTTGAGGGTCTCCTCGCCGCGCTTGTCCTTGTCGTCGATATATTTTATCTTTATGGCATTTTCCTCGGGCATAAGGCGGACCATATTTATCGAGTTCTTCTGCGTTAGCATATTCAGCGGGAACATCAGCACCTTCGTGAGAAGGGTGAAGATGATAATGCTCAGACCGTAGTTGCCGACGATATTGAAGATGAAGCTCATCGCCTTGCCGAGAATGTCGCCTAAAAAGCTGATAATGATCATATATCCGCTCCTGTATTATTCGTTGTCGTCATCGTCGTCGAGAAGGTCATCGGCAGTTATGACGTCCTTGCCGTCGTCCGCGCCCTTTATATCAGCGGCAGGCGCATCGGTCTCGGGACTGTTCTTCTTGAAGAGCTTGACTATCTTTCGCCAGTAGATACCTGTAACAGTTGCGAGAGTGACAACAACGCCGGCGATGATCTCGATGATGAGAGTAGTCGTACCGGGGTCGAGGTAAGCGATCTTAGCACTTGCTGTGAGTGCTGATTGGATAATGATATTTTCCATAGTATCTCCCTTTTCTATTTATTTGTTCAATAATTGTCAAAATATGCTGACAACATTTTATTATACCACCAACAGGATAATATGTCAATTTGAAAAACGCCGGATTTCAGCGCTCTGTCGCTGCTGATTATAGTAAAATCGCACCCATTCCGGCTTTTTTTGCAAGCTCCTGTACGGCTGCTCCTCCGCACTGTTCGTCGGGAAAGAGTTTTGCACTTGCATTATGTGCAGAAATGTGGTAGAATAATCGTGTCTGTATGACAGAAAGGATGAATATGGAAAGATCTTATATATGGAAGGTGGCGCTCGTGCTCGCGATGATGGTGTTTTCGGCACTGTTTTCGGGCACGGAGACGGCATATTCCAGTGTGAACAAGCTGAGGCTGAAGAACTATGAGTCGCAGGGAAATAAAAAAGCTGCAAAGGCGCTGAAGCTCGCGAACCGCTTTGACGATGTGCTGACTGCGGTGCTCATCGGCAACAACATCGTGAACATAGCAGCTTCGTCGGTGAGCACGCTCATCTTCGTGAGCATATTCGGAAGCAAGGGCGCAGGCATCTCAACGGCTGTGATAACGGTTCTGGTGCTGGTATTCTGCGAGGTGCTGCCGAAGTCATACGCGAAGAGGAATGCCGAGAAAATATCGCTCGCATTCGCATCGCCGCTGTGGGTGCTCATAACGGTGCTCAGACCGTGCGTGTGGACACTCAACAAGCTCTCGTCGCTGTTTTCGGGCAAGGAGGACGCTGCTCCGACCGTCACCGAGGACGAGCTGAAATATATGATAGACGAGATCGAGGAAGAGGGCGTCATCGAGGAACAGGAGAGCGAGCTCGTCAAGAGCGCTCTCGAATTCGACGAAATATCGGTCGATGAGATACTCATACCGCGCGTGAAGATGATAGGTGTCGATGTCAGCTCCACCATTGATGAGATAAAGGACACGTTCAGCCGCGAGATGTATTCGCGTCTGCCGGTGTATGAAAAGAGCCTCGACAACATCATCGGCATAATCACGAACAAAGCGTTTTTCAAGATGCTCACAGAGGGCGGCAGCGACATACGCACGATATTGCAGGAAGTGCCGCACATCGCCGATACCAAACTCATAAGCGAGGCTATGCGCTCGATGCAGCGCTCGAAGGTACACCTCGCCATCGTCACCGACCAGTACGGCGGCACAAAGGGAATGATAACCCTTGAGGACATCATCGAAGAGCTCGTCGGCGAGATATACGATGAAGACGATGAGATAATCACGAACATAGTAAAGCTCGGCGAGAACAGATACGAATGCGCCGGCGACACAAACATCAGCGACCTGCTCGAGACTCTCGGGCTGGACGAGGATATGATAATGACCGAATATACGACAGTCGGCGGCTGGATAACAGACCTGCTCGAGCATATCCCCGAAGCCGGAGAGAGCACTGTCTCGGGCGGTTTCAGGCTCACGGCAGCGGAGGTCAGCGAGCAGAACGTGGAGAAGGTCATAATAGAGTTGCTCCCGGAAGAGGCTCCGGAAACGAATACAGGGACACTTCAATGAGTGTCCCTGTTTCTGTTATTCTGCCTTTTCAGCTGCCGGAGCCTTTGAAAGCTTCAGCCAAAGCAGCGCTATCCCTGCCGCGAGAACGACAGTCGTGAATATGCTCCCCTCGATACCGAAATCACCGCCCGTGAGGAGCTTCGATGAGGTGTTCGGAGTTGTGCGGAAGATGGATTCTGCCTGTCCGGAGCCGCTTACGCTTATCCCGTAGAAGCTTCCCTGCAAGAAGTTCCAGACCGAGTGTATCGCGCAGGCTCCCCAAATATCGTCGAAAACTATCATATACAGCGACGCGAATACGCCGAACATCGCAAGGTTGAAGAATACGAGCGGACCGAATCCGGGATTGAGCACGTGTGCAAGACTGAATGCGACCGCGCTCACACCTATCGCGATGAAGGGGTGATGTCTCCCGGCGATGGTGTTCATAAGATAGCCGCGGAAGATGACCTCCTCGCTCATTCCCTGCAACAGGAAGCCGAAAAGCGTAAGAAGTACCGTGAGGGGCTTGATGCTGCTGCAAAGCGAGATATTGCTTGCGCGGAATACGACAGAGCCGAGCGCTATCACCGACATCATAACTGCTCCGACGAGGACGCCCTGAAGGTAGTGCAGACCGGCTTTCGGCTTTGCGAAGCCCATTGAGCGCAGCGGACGCGCCTCTGCGTAACGGCAGTACAGGACAGCGATGATCGTGCCGAATACCGTACAGAACAGCATAACGATGAACACATTCGACTGCATCGAGATCTCCGTTGTAACACGGCGTATAGTGTCAAAGCTGAGCTCGCCGCCGGCGTCATTCATCTCGCCGAGCCGCGCGTATATCGCGTCTCTTGCCATTATCCACGGGATAATGGATTCGGCGATGAGTATTATCGCCATAACTACGATGAATGTGAATATATTTACTATGAGGTTTTCGGATACATTCGATTTTTCCGATTCCTTGAACATTTTCGGCTTCAGCTCGGGCATAGTGCGCCTCCTTGTGAAAGTATATCTCAATTTTACCCCATATGCCCCTGATTGTCAAGTGCTTGACTAATCTGCCGGAACGTGATAGAATTATCAGGAGAATGTTCAGAAAAGAGGGATAACGATGGCTGATATACTATATATGATAATCCCCTGCTACAACGAGGAGGAGGTGCTGCCCGAGACGGCAAAGCGTCTGCGTGAGAAGTTCGCCTCGCTCGCTGAAAGAAAGCTGATAGCTGCCGGCAGCAGAGTCGTATTCGTGAACGACGGCTCAAAGGACGCTACATGGCGCATTATACAGGAGCTCCACCGCACCGAGCCCGGGCTCTTCTCCGGCATTGACCTCGCCCACAACAGCGGTCACCAGAACGCTGTGCTCGCCGGACTTATGACCGTTAAGAACATCTGTGATGTGTCGATAACTATGGACGCAGACCTACAGGACGATATAAATGCGATAGATGAGATGCTCGTGAAGTATTACGAGGGCAATCACGTCGTTTACGGCGTCCGGAGCGCCAGAAAGACCGATACCTTCTTCAAGCGCTTCACCGCGCGGAGCTTCTACAGGTTTATGAAGCTGATGGGCGCAGACGTTGTGTACGACCATGCGGATTACCGCCTTATGAGCAGCCGTGTGCTGAAAGAGCTCGCAGGCTTCCGCGAGGTGAACCTCTTCCTGCGCGGACTTGTGCCGCTCATCGGATTCCGGAGCTGCAAGGTCTACTACGAGCGCCACGAGCGATTTGCCGGAAAGAGCAAGTATCCGCTGAAAAAGATGCTCTCTTTCGCCGTCAACGGCATAACCTCGTTCAGCACGAAGCCGCTCAAGCTCATCACCGGCGTCGGCTTTCTGATGTCGCTGATAAGTGCGGCGGCGATAATATGGGCTTTCGTGGTGAAGATCATTGGTCACTCGGAGCTCGGCTGGTCAAGTACGATGTGCTCGATATGGTTCATCGGCGGGATGCAGCTGCTCGCGCTGGGCATAATCGGCGAATACATCGGCAAGATATACGCTGAGGTAAAGCAGCGTCCGAGGTTCATCGTGGCAGAATTCATCAACAGCTCCGGCAAGGGAGGGAACGACATTGCTGAAAAAGATATTGAAAGGTGAGAGCTGTGCAGCCTGCCGGCTGTGCTGCGTTTTTGACAGATATGACGTGTGGGAGACTCCGGTATTCACGGCGGAGACCTGCGAGCGTATCCGCGATGTTAAGCCCGATGCGCAGTTCGTCAGCAAGGACGGCGGCTTTATCTCAAGGGTCACGGAATTCGGCGAGGACGGACTTTTCACCTGCCCGGCTCTGACGCCGACAGGCTGTATGCTCGGCGATGATAAGCCGTTCGACTGCAGGATATGGCCGTACAGGATAATGGAGATAGGCGGAAGACGCGCTATCGCGATAGCTTCTATCTGCCCCGAGCTGTATGAACGTCCGCTCTCGCAGCTCGTCGGATTTTTACAGGAGGGTCTCGCGGACACGATCTTCG
>Ga0247609_10005527_pt1 | contig 12397 bp, 9 predicted proteins | sample 172DNAGHGlowgp2_FD_193487 | JGI IMG/M metagenome (GOLD analysis project Ga0247609, IMG submission 193487) | Sheep rumen microbial communities from Palmerston North, Manawatu-Wanganui, New Zealand - 1728 DNA GHGlow gp2 | ecosystem: Host-associated > Mammals > Digestive system > Stomach > Rumen ... | reverse complement strand
ACCCATCAGCATTCCGTAGGATGCGGTGAAGGCAAAATAAGACGACGGATCGACGTTGCCCTGCATCGCCAGATAATAAAGCGCGATATTTCCCACAAGACTGATACCCGTTGAGATAACGGGATTGATCTTGATGAAAAGCGGCGGATTGTACATGAGTTCGGCGTCTTCGGAATAGACGTCGAGCCACTTTGCAAATACCCTCTTCTCCGAACCTGACAGTCTGATCTTCTGGACACCGGTGATAAGGCCGTAGCTCAGACCTGATTCCTTCGCGGCATGCTCCATCATCTTCCTGTTAATCCTGATCTGCATCAGCGTTGAGACTATCGAGAATACTACAGTGACTGCCACGATTATTATGGAAGGGATAACAAGTGTGGGCGTGAAATTGAATATCTGTCCGACATATATGAGCGATGTGAGCGACGTAAGACCGGTATTAAGCACCATGCTCAAAAGAAGCGAGCAGAGATTATTTACGGATGTCGAACGGCTCTTAAGTTCACCCGGACTGTATTTGCGGAAGAAGTTTGCCGGCAGTGACATCAGCCTCATCATCATCGAAGCCTGAACGCCTACCGAAGTCTTGATGTTAAGCCTGTTCATGAGCAGTGTCTTTATGCTGCTGATAAACTGCGTTGAGAGCGCAATACATATCATCGAGATGGCTACGCCGAGCAGGACGTCCTGTCTGCCTGACGAAAGGATCGGACCGGTCAGCATCCTCGTGATCCTCGGCATAAGAAGACCTACGGCAGACAGTACAAAAGTGGAGCTTGCGATAAGCACTATGTCGCTTATGGAAATGCAGTTCTTCATGTAAAGGATAAGATCCGGGATAGAAAGCTGCTTTTGAGGCAGAGGGCGGTAGAAGCAGATCGCTTCATTATCAAACTGCTCCGCTGTCTTGCGGTTCAGCCTGATGCGCTGCCCTGTTACAGGATCCGTGTATCTGTATCCGGTAATGGTCCCCGGCAGGAGCGCAACAGGTTTGCCGCCTTCTCTGGTGAAAGCCAGTATCGGACCGAAAGAGTCACTATACCAGTGATCCTCAAGCTCTACAGTCCTGCTCATAAGACCGTAAGGTCTCATGCAGTAATCGAGCTGTTCTGAAGGCTTGGTCACGCTCTCGGGTATCTCCACGGGCTTGTAGTGGAAATACTTTAAGATCTCATCTATGGCGCCCTTTGTGACGATCCTCTCATCACTCATGCGCTCCGCAGTTCTTTGCCCCAGTACGATGCCCGCTATCTTTACGAACGAGTCTTCGAGGAGCTGCTGCTCGGCTTCACGCCTTTCTTCAATCTGATTTTCGAAGTGTCCCACCTGCTCCAAGCTCCTTACTCATTCGACACGAGGTCATTATAGATACCGCCTTTTGCCATCAGCTCTTCATGAGTGCCGCGCTCGGCGATCTTTCCGTGATCCAAAACAATGATCTCATCACAATCCCTGATTGTGGACAGACGGTGCGCAATGACTATGCATGTTATGCCGCGGTCATGGATGGCATTGATAACCTCATATTCCGTCTTTGCGTCCAGTGCACTGGTAGCCTCATCAAGGATTATCACAGACGGATCCTGGGCAAGCACGCGCGCGATCTCCATGCGCTGCCTCTGACCGCCAGAAATATTCTTGCCGCCGCTTACGAGCTTATGCTGGTATCCTCCCGGCATCTTGTTGATGTCGTCATGGAGTCTCGCGTCCCTTGCGGCCAGGATGACCTCAAAATCCTGAATGGTGTCATCCCACATCTTGATATTGTTCGATATCGTATCCTCGAAAATAATAATGTCCTGATCCACTACGGCCAGAGATCCCGTTATGACCTCCCTCGGATACTCGGATCTCTTATGCCCGTCGAAAAGGATCTCGCCGCTCCATGGCTGATACAGTCCCGAGATCAGTTTTGACATCGTTGATTTTCCGCTTCCGGAAGCACCTACTATAGCTACCCTGTCACCTGTCTTGAGCTTCATTGAGAAATTCTCGATCACGGGGTTTTCGAGGCGCGAATAACCGAAAGTAACATCCTTGAGTTCTACATTGCCGCGGAGCTTCTCGAGTTTGGTTATCGTCGGTTCCACGGTAATCGCGGGGTCTTCCGGATACTCCATGACGTCTTCCACACGCTCCATCTGGGTCCTCATCTCCTGTATGGTCTGCCCCGCGCTGATAAGAGTCATGGCAGGCGACATGAATGAACCCAGGAAGCCCTGGAACATCAGTACAGAACCTAAAGTAAAGCTCCCTTCCATCGTCAGATAGACTCCGGTGATAAGTACAGCGTAATTTGCCACCGTCGCGAAAAATGCAGGGATGACGCCGATGAAGCGTTCTTCTTTGTCGGCCTTAACATTCTGGGCATTTACCGATGCCTGGAATCCTGCCCACTTCTGGAAGAATCCGCTCTCAGCACCGCTTGCCTTGATCGTCTCTATCATCTCGATACCGCTTGCAGTCGTTGCTTCGAGCTTGCCCGCATCACGCATCAATACTCTGGTGATGTTGATCCTGCGTTTGGAGATTATTCTCGACATGATGATATTGATCATGACCGTCGCAAAGCCTATGAGCGTCAGAAGAGGACTCTGCTTGATCATGAGCACGAGATAGAAGATCATCATTGCCGTATTCAGTATGAGCGGCGCAAATGTGCCCACCAGCGTGCCTGCGATAGATGCATTCATTCCGGCGCGTGACTGGATGTCACCGGCAAGTCTTTGCGAGAAGAACTCCATCGGAAGGCGGAGCACTTTCCACATATATGAAGTGTTTCCTATGACTGACATCTTGCCGTTGATGCGCAGTGAATAGATCGTCTGTACCCAGGCAACCGTCAGGTTGATCACAGCAAGCAGTATCATGAACAGAATAAACGGATATAGCCAGTCTCTGTTAATACCGGTCAGAAGGCGGTCCATAAAGATCCTTGAAGTAACGGAATCCGCTATTCCGAACAGATAGCTGATCGCAGTCGTCAGCATAACGAAAACTATCGCCGCACCGGCACCTGTGAGTCTCTTTGCCGCAAAACTCACTGTGCTCTTGCGTTTTCCGCTCGGCTTAAAATCCTCCGAAGGGACCGGAGTGAGGACCACGCCGGTAAAAGACCTGTCAAATTCATCCCAGGTTATCTTAACCGTGCCTCTGGCAGGATCGTTAATATATACATGCTTTCCCCTGAATCCGTTGAGTACTACAAAATGGTTCATGTTCCAGTGGATTATGCATGGAAATGTCCCCTTCTCTTTAAGGGTCTCCGGACTGACGCGGAAAGCCTTCACGGAGAACCCGTAATGCTCTGCCGCCAGATATATGTTTTTCGCTTTTGAACCGTCACGTGAGACACCGCAGTCAAGACGAACCTGTTCAAGCGGGACCCACTTCCCGTAATAAGCCATTATCATTGCCAGAGCGGCAGCACCACACTCCAAAGCCTCCAGCTGCATGACAACCGGTACTTTGGCTACGCCTTTGTTAAGTGGTTTCTTTACTTTCGCTCCGGCCATGGATATCACTTGCTCTCAAGCAGAAAATCGATCGGTCTTACCTGATCCACTACCACGGTACCGTCATAAGAACCGTCCGGCAGAGGGACTTCGGTGATTCCGTAAACCCTTCCGTAATCATCTTCAGTTGTCGCTGCGATGATGTAATCCCCTGACAGTATCCGAAGAGGCATGCCGTCTTTAAGTCTTGCAGTTCCGTCAGTCACGACCATGGCAACATGGTCTTCCACGAGGACCTTCGCATCTGCCTTTGTCTCGAGCGTGCCTATGGCCGCCCATATCAATATTCCGCCCAGCAGGAGTATGACCGCGCTCAGCACGATCCATATTCCCGGGTTTGTTACTCGGAGATACTCGGTCAGTTTCTCGGGAGAAGAAATGCGCTGCAGGGCCTTCTCCCTGAAGAGATTCGATCCCTCCATATGCGCACTGCCCTGCTGAGCACTGTTCTGTTCGGTATTACTCTGTCCCAACGAATTGCCTCCGTTCCTCTTAAACCGGCAGCGGCTTACATTACTTTCTCTGTATTGGCATCAAGCTCTGACAGGACCTTAACGATAAAGTCCTTTGACTGGTCTCTGCCGTCTTCCACCCATCTGGACAGAACTGCAATACAGCCCTGTGCACGGTAACATGTCTGATAAGAGAGCTTAACATCCTTAAGTTTTGCGCCGGTTTTCTCAGACTTGATCTTCAGGAGAAGACCTTCCAATATCTTCTCGAACTTGACTCTGAGTTCACCCGGAGCCTTCGAGCTGAACACCATCCTAAACACATTCCGGTTCTTGTCGATATAGCCTACGAGGCTGTCGAAAAAGTCCTTCGTCCTTAATTCTTGAAGCTTCAGCACGAGCATGCCCCACTCGATCAGTATCTCCTGTTCAAGCTTGTCATAAAGATCGTAGACATCCAGGAAATGCTTATAAAATGTGGCACGGTTGATATCCGCGATCTCGGAGATCTCCTGAACCGTAACCTTATGAAGCTCCTTTTCGGTCACCAGCTCCATAAATGCATCATAAATGGCTTTTCTGGTCTTAAGTGTTCTGCGGTCAGTCTTTTTTTCTTCCATTTGCGTGACACACCTTGTAATAAAAATAATATTTATAATAATACACTAAACTCTTGCCCTTGTTCAATTTATACCCATGCGGGATCATTATACAGGTCTGCCCCGCCGGCATCGATCATATGGTAATACCATTCTGCTCCGGCGATCGACGCGATTTCCGTGATAAAGAATATAGAACCGTCATCGCGCAGACCTATCGGCATGTCATCGTTCAAGTTCTCCTCCGAAAACGAATTCTCAACAGCCTGATCCACATACTCAAAATCAGGCGTCACCTTCTCATAATTCTCGACGGAAAACACTCCCGTTCTGTTGTAATATGCTTGAACGGCATCCATTGCTGCAGTTCTTATATCCTGTATTCCGGCAACTTCAGCTATGGTGCGGTTATCTACCCTGTTGCCCGTTACCACGTCAAAATTCCATACATGGTAAATGTCGTCATCCCACATTCCGTGCTCTACGAATACTACGGAAAGGATACCGCCTTCAGTAAGATATGCGGCATAGTCAGTCGAAGAATAATGGGCTTCCCCGTATTCCTCGATCTCTGTGTCATATACTGCAAAACAGTGTTCCACCTCAAGCTGCATCTCTTCGGCATATGAGGAATTGAGAAGTACTCTCGGGACATGATATATGCCTTCATTTTCGAGATGCATGAATTCAGAGCGCACATCAATTACATAATCAGATGCTTTCCCGAACGAGAAACCCGCAGGTGCTGATGTCGGCACAACGGTCGTCTCAGAAGTCGCTAAAGCACTCTCAGAAGGTTCCGTCTCCTGTGTGGTCTGAGCTGTAGTCTCATCAATAAATACAGGTTCGGCATATTCCGGCTTGGATTCAAGTGTGCTTTGCAGACGGTCAGGACGATCCGTAACTTTGCCGCCCTTACCTGAACTGCAGCCGGCAAGAGACAATGCCATGGCAGATACAAGGATTACCGCTGTCAGTTTTTTCATACCAGATCCCTTCTCCAAAGACTTCTTTACAATATTTATTATATCTTTGGTTCTTTGAGGATTGTCACCTTCAAATGTGAAGAATAACTTAAATTCGTGTGACGCTCCGCTTCCCTTCAGGTTTTGACATGGCTGCAGTCTTTTTTCGCTTTCCCCGAAAAGCCGGGGCATTTGACAGGGTATGCCCTGGGATTTGCCCTGGGATTTGGCTGTTTTTGCCAAAAAGCCGGGGCATTTGACAGGGTATGCCCCGGGATTTGCCCTGGCATTTGACTGTTTTCGCCCCGGCATTTCGCCTTTCCGGCTCATAAGCCCAAACATACGAGTCCGCCTTCCATCATCTCCCGTCTGTCACAAAATGCTTTACCGTCAGCTCCGGATGTAACAGTTCGCTCCTGAAGAAATCCGGATATAGAGTGACAGGATCATCTGAAGATACCCAGACAAGATGCTCTTTGCAGTTATCTTCCGTAAAGTCACTTGATACCGGTTCAAAGTCATCAGGTGTCTTCATGTAGAAGAAAAATGAGATCTCATAGATAAGCTTGCCCGTATTAGAGGAGGCGTCACCATAAAAGTAGTTCTCGTGGATAAATCCGAGCCTGTCGATCTCCATGCGGATACCGGTTTCCTCATAGACTTCACGGACTACGGCTTCTTCCGCTGTCTCTCCGAATCTGACTCTTCCGCCGACCGAGTATAAGTAATCAGCGCGTTCGTTTCCCACCATGAGGAATCTGCCGTCTTTCATTATTACCGCGCCGACCCTGATGTTGATTAACCCGTTGTCACATGGAACCGTCATGTCTTTGTGCTTCATGGTCATGTATCCTGCTCCGGAGCAAACTCCATTACATCATTATCATCCTGTCCGCCGTCATCATTGTTATCAGCAGGAACGCACTCCTTAATGACTTCGAGCAGACCGGTGTATTTATCCATAAAAGCATTGTGTTCTTTCCTGATAAGACCAATGTCTTTGTCATTTGAAGCTTTTTCGAGCTTCTGGGCGATATGTGACACTTCTGAAGCGCCGATGGTGGCTGAGGTGCTCTTAACGGAATGGATAAGAACGCCATAGCCATTGAGATCCCCGTCAGCAAGAGCGTTATTGAGGCCGGTTATCTTTTCGCCGGAACAGTTAAGGTATTCGGCCAGGATCGTCATGTACAGATCCTCACCGGTGCAGTTTGCTATGCCTGCAGCCGTGTCAACACCTGCTTTCCGGAGTTTCTCATAAATATCAGCGGAAGAGTCAGATGTTTTGGAATGACCATCATCCTCATATGTGATGATCTCGATCTTTTCTGCAGGAATGTATTTCCTCAGCATGGCCTCAAGATAGACACTGTCTATCGGCTTGGTCAGATAATCGTTAAAACCTTTAGAGATATACCTGCTCCTGGCACCGACAACGGCATCGGCGGTAAGGCAGATGACCGGAGTATCGATATTCGGGCCGTCCTTGTGTTTTCTTATCTCGTTCAGAGTCTCGACACCGTCCATCTCCGGCATTCTCTGGTCCATAAGGATCACATCATATTTGTTCTCAAGAGAAAGCTTTATGGCTTCCCTTCCTCCTCCGGCAGTATCAAGGTTGATACCGGTGTCCCTGAGGAATTCCGTGACAACGATAAGGTTCATCTTAGTATCATCGACTGCGAGGACTCTCGCTTCCGGAGCCCTGAAGCTCTCGTGATAGCTCTTTTTCTCACCGAGGGTCTTTTCAAATGTCTCTTTGAAATCACCGACCGGTTCATCTGACAGAACGATCTGAGGGATTGAGATCGTAAATGTGGAACCCTTACCGTATTTGCTCTCAACGGTAATGGTGCCGTCCATCATCTCGAGCAGCATCTTGGTTATGGCAAGACCCAGGCCCGTGCCTTCTTTGGTGCTGTTCTTTTCAAGATCCACACGCTCGAATTTGCCGAAGAGCTTGCCGATATCTTTCTCGCTTATTCCTATGCCCGTATCCTTGACGGATATTACAAGCCTTACGGTACGCTTTCCGTCTTCGGTCTTTTCCCCTTCATTTCCTGCGACCGTAAGTGATACGCTTCCCTCATCCGTGTACTTGACGGCATTGTTCAGCACGTTTGTAATGGCCTGGCGCACGCGCACGACATCGCCGTAAAGATTGTCAGGCAGATTCTTATCAACATCAGTAATGAATGTGAGATTCTTCTGTTTTGCCTTGAAATTGATCATGTTGCTGACATCATTCAGGACAGCACTCAGCCGGTATTCGGTCGGGACGATATCCATCCTTCCCTCTTCGATCTTGGTGAAATCAAGTATGTCGTTTATTATCGCAAGAAGATTGCTTCCCGCACTGTCGACATTTCCGGAATAGTTTCTGATCTTTCTGAATGATTCGCGAAAAGCCTCCGGGTCATAATCCTTGATCTTCTCCGCTCTGTCCGTCTCCCTTAAGATCATCTCGTTCATACCGAGGACCGCATTGATAGGTGTCCTTATCTCATGGCTTGTGTTTGCAAGGAAGTCCGTCTTCGCCTCGCTCGCCTGCCTTGCCGCTTCGAGCGCATCCTCCTGCTTGATCCTTCCTTTGACTATCTCATACTGGGCAACCGCGCACATGATCACGCAGGCAAGATACATCATAGGAAGACGTGAATAATAGACTTCCGGGAACTGGAATCCCAGGTAACGAAGCGGAGTATTCATATAGATGACCATCAATATAAAGAAGACAGAAGAGAAATAAAGCGCATATACAAGATTGAAAAAGTAGAAGACCACCGGAACGGCCACGAAGAAAAGAAAAATGCTCGAGCCGTCCGTACCGCCTGTATAAAGGAAGAACACGAATGTTATCCAGTAAACAAAGCACTGAATGTTTATCGCCAGATGCATGAGCCAGTCACGCTTTTTCTTTCCGAATTTGCAGATCGAGAAACATGCCACCGCGATCGCGGTCATAACCGCGCAGAAGAGCGCGTACCGTGCCACTACCGGTTTGCCGTGAATATAGTTGTCAACGCTTAAATAAATGCAGAATGGAACAACGATGCCATAGATAATGATCGAAAGCGTCAGATTAACCTTCATGTAACGCTCATCTATGTGAAGAAGCTTTTTCTTTGACACTTTGTTCCTGCCTCTTTTATCCGGTGGTCCTGTCAAACAGGATGTTTAATGGTTACCTGTGATTATATCACGGCAGTTTCGTCTATCAAATAAAGTTGACTGATATCATTCATGATATTAGTCAGCAGAAACAAGGATTGCCTCATATGCATACACGGTCATATGGTTGAATCTTCCGTCGATCTCCGAGAGTTCCGATATCAGCAAACCGTGTTCATCGTATGTGTATGTCGTCTTTGCTTTAAAGCTGCGCTCCTCCCCGTCACTGTTAACGGACCAGAAATCCTTGTTCTGGACGGTCTTGTTGCCGTTGGCATCGTATTCATAAGCGACATTGTTCTTTGATGCATACTTGCCGTCTCTCCAGTGCTCCTGGCAGATATTGTCACCGTGTTCGTTATATGTTTCACGTCTCAGCATTTCACCGTCTGCATCGATCTCATACAGGAAGACCCCTTCCGCATTATAATAAGCCAAACGCCCCCACCGATCCGCGGAAGTCCGGCCTGTAAGAACGCCGTCATCATCATATTCGTATGTGATCGTTTTTTCGCCCTTTTCCATTGAAGTCAGGACCCAATTCTCATCGTAGAAGCATTTATAAACAGCAAAATAATCATCATTCATATCATCAGATACTTCCACGACATACTGAAAGTACGGGAGTTCAGTATCGTTGTACGGATATTCGTCATCATCGATCCGGACAAGAAAACCGTTCTCGTATTCGAGTTCGGTAATGCTCTTTTCCGGTTCATCATTACCGTTTTCTTTTATAACTGTTCTCGAAAATGAGATCAGCCGGCCCTCACCGTCGTATTCATACGAGACAATATAATCAGGCTGGTGATAGCCCGTGACTTTGCCGGTGGTTTCTTTCTCTTTGCCGGCAACCGTTCCGTCATCGTTGTAAGTAACTGATACCCGGACCGTATATTTATCATTAACGTTTATTTCCGCATTCCTGTGTCCGGCTTTGTCATATTCATATCTTGTATCAGATGAGTGGCCTTCATAATCGGTATAGAGTTTCCTTGTGACGGCATATCTGACTTCCATTCCGTCAGGAACCGCACCGTCCCACTCTTTCACTGTCGCCTCTTTTAAGAGTTTTCCGGACACATCCTCATAACTGTATTTCTTTGTCCCCGGAATGCGGAAACATCCTGACACGGATACGAGAAGACCCGCAGCACACATACCGGAAATAAATATCTTTAACTTTGAACGCATGTATTTTCTCCCCAGAAAGCAAAGCGAACAGACAAAAACTTTATAACATTTTCTTTCGTTGTATAATTATCCCATTCCGGAAGTGATCATTGTGGAGGAACAGCATGAGACGTCTGATCTTCGGGACAGCGACATTTCTTTTGCTCGCGGCCGAGATACTGATCGGTCTTTTCGCGCACGGCTGGGTCAGGATCTATTTGGGTGACGTTCTCGTCGTTATCCTTCTCTACACGGCCGTAAGGACCGTGATGCCCAAAAAGAACATTCACTGGCTTATCATCCCGTCTGTCATCCTTGTGTTTGCGTTTATCGTCGAGTTTCTTCAGTTGTGGGGATTCTGTGACCGGCTCGGCATCACAAACAAACTGTTAAGGATCATCATCGGGACAGGGTTCTCCATAAAGGATCTGGCGTGCTATCTTGCAGGGATCATTCCGTGTTATATCTCTGAATTCATCATCTCGAAAAATCATTCATCAGATAAGCATTATCTCAGGCAGTATCCCGGTTCGCCGGGATCATGATCCGATCTTTGCTCCGCACGAATCACAGAACTTACTCCCGGGTTCGAGCTTAGCGCCGCAGTATCCGCAAAAATTCGGGTGACTTGTTGTAGCAGCTTCCGCCGCAGTGACTGCCACAGGTGCCGCCTGCGCCGGAACCGGATTCTGAACATTATAGAGCGTGATGTCCACAGGCACACCGTACTGGTTAAGCACGGGAGAATAGTTGCCGTTTTCGTCAACAGGCATTCCGAATTCATTGAGCTTTGAAGCTACAGGCATGCCATACTGATCCGCGGGAGCATTCGGATAAGGTGCGTATAACGACTGGTCGACCGGAACATTATATGTGCCCATATAAGGAACATTGGTATCAGCAGATCCACCCGCCGGGACAGTATTCGGATCAACATAATCACCCTTGGGTCCGAATTTCGCGCAAAGAAAAGATATGAGAGCACCTATTCCTGCAAATCCGTATGCTAAAAAGATCCTGCCGTAATCAAGTTCAAGGATGGTTCCCACTATCACACCGATAAATTCCAGTCCCACCCATAAGATAATGGTAAGAGCGATATATCCGCCCGGTTTTCTGCCTCTGGCCAGAGCCAATTTCTTATTGGCTTTACAAAGCATCATTATGCCGAAAAACTCTAACATGCGGTTTCTCCTGTTTCAGTATGGTAAAAGATCTGTCTCATCTCCTGCCGATGATTTTAACATTTCAATGTAAAAATGACCAAATCATTCATCGAACAGCACCGGCACATATTTCTGGTTGATGACATCCACAACGCCCTGCGTCAGTATCCTCAGGCTCGGTATAACCGGAAGCGCGGTAAACGCAAGTGTCATGAAAGGATCGATCCCCTCAGTTACTCCGAGTAGCCTTGCCTGCTCCTTCATCTCTTTAAGTTTTACGTCAAGCGCGGCAACATCCATTTCGCACATAAGACCGCCAAGAGGCAATGCCAGAGATGAAAGCACTTTGCCGTCACAGACGACCGCAAGACCGCCTTCATTCTCACGTACGCAGTTCGCCGCAAGGGCCATGTCATCATCGTTGGTTCCCGCGACTATCAGGTTATGGGAATCGTGGGCAACACTCGATGCTACCGCACCTTTTTTGAGACCGTATCCCGTCACGAATCCGATCCCGATGTGCCCGGTATCTTTGTGTCTTTCTATCACCGCGATCTTGTTGATGCCTTCTTCGCAGGATGAATCAACGATCTCCTCTTCCGTAATGATCTGGCCGGGGATCAGTTTTATCAGTCGTTTTTTGCTTCCTTTTGAGGTCACTTTGAAATCACCGGGTGTGACTTCCCTCATATTGAAGCTGTGATAGACCCGCCTGTATCTTTCCTCATCAGTTACGGGTTTTTCCACAGGAACGGTAAGCCTTCCGTTCTCCGATACGGGCTTTCCGTTCTTGATCACCTTTTCGACCTTGAAATCATAAAGATCGGACACCACTATCAGGTCGGCAACATAGCCCGGCGCCACAGCGCCTCTGTCCTTCAGTCCGAAATAGTTCGCTGCGTTTATCGTAGCCATCTTCACGGCATTGAAAGGACTCTTCCCTGCCTTAACCGCTCTCCTGATCAAGTAATCGATGTGCCCCATCTCTATCAGGTCATGAGCATGTTTATCATCAGTTACGAGCAGGCACCTGTCACAATACCTGTCATCGAAAAGATCTATAAGCGCATCGAGATTTTTCGCGGCCGTACCTTCCCTTATCATGATCCACTGCCCGCGCCTTAATTTCTCTTCCGCCTCCTCGAAAATATAACACTCATGATCGGACTTAACCCCTGCGGCAACATAAGCATTCAGCTCGTAACCGACCAGGACCGGAGCATGCCCGTCAATGTTTTTCCCGTGCGAATTCGCTCCCGTGATCTTCTTCATTATCTCTTCGTCACACCTGACGGTGCCATAGGAATTCATGAGCTCGGCAAGCCCCAGGACACGTTCTTCCTCATAAAACGG
>Ga0247609_10005526_pt1 | contig 12397 bp, 11 predicted proteins | sample 172DNAGHGlowgp2_FD_193487 | JGI IMG/M metagenome (GOLD analysis project Ga0247609, IMG submission 193487) | Sheep rumen microbial communities from Palmerston North, Manawatu-Wanganui, New Zealand - 1728 DNA GHGlow gp2 | ecosystem: Host-associated > Mammals > Digestive system > Stomach > Rumen ... | reverse complement strand
TTTGTATCTGGTAGAGAAGTTGAAGTTGTAGCCGGAGGAGGAAAATCTGAGTATTTGCCAGTTAAGGCATACGAAAATAGATTTTATATTGCTACTCGTGAACCGGGAGCATTTGTAACGGAAGGGAAAGCTTTAATTGAAGATGAAGTTAAAGATGGATCTAATTTCAAATTCAAAATAGAGACTTATGATGAGGATGCAATTATAGAATTGCCATTTATCTATTATCCAGGATATAGGGTTACAATTGATGGAATTAGAATAAGATATTACCAGAATGAAAATGGATTTATGAGAATTGGTATAACCAAAAATCAAAAGGGTACAATAGAAGTTACATATCCTGGTACTAATGTTATGAGAAAGTCAGCACTTTTATCTGCAGTATCTTTAATTGGTTTTAGTGTATACCTTTGGAAAAAAAGAAAGCCTGAAGAACTTGAAAAATAATCAAAAATGTTATATAATATGTAAACTTGAGAGAAAGGAGAAAAAAGATGTCTAAACCAATAGTAGCAATAATAGGAAGACCTAATGTTGGAAAATCAAGATTTTTCAATTATGTTGTAGGTCAAAGAATCTCTATTGTTGAAGATACACCAGGTGTAACAAGAGATAGAATATATGCAGATGTTTCTTGGAGAGATAGAAAAATAACTTTAATTGACACTGGTGGTATAGAAAATGAAACTGAAGATGTAATACTTTCTCAAATGAGAGAACAAGCTAATATTGCTATTAGTGTTGCTGATGTAATATTATTTATTACTGATATTAAGCAAGGTGTTACAGCTGATGATAAAGAAATTGCTTTAATGCTTAAAAAATCTAAAAAGCCAATAGTATTGGCATGTAATAAGTCAGATAACTACGGTGAGCCACCAGCTGAATTATATGAGTTTTATAATTTAGGACTTGGCGATCCATTTCCAATATCTGCAGCAAACGCAATTGGTATAGGTGATCTTTTAGATGAAATATATAATAAGCTACCAGATAAAAAAGAAGATGAGGAAGATGATGACAGAATTAAGGTAGCAATAATCGGAAAACCTAATGTTGGTAAATCTTCACTATTAAATAAGATTTTGGGTGAAGAAAGATCCATAGTAAGTGACATAGCTGGAACAACAAGAGATGCTATAGATTCTGAGTTTGAAAATGAATTTGGAAAATATGTATTTATTGATACAGCAGGTGTTAGAAGAAAGGCGAAAGTCAACGAATCAATTGAGAAGTTTAGTGTAATGAGAACACTTCTTGCAATAGAAAGAGCTGATGTTTGTCTTGTCCTTATTGATGCTACAGAAGGAGTTTCAGAGCAAGATACCAAGATCTTAGGAGAAGCTCATGAAGCTGGAAAAGGAATAATAATTGTAGTTAACAAGTGGGATGAAGTTGATAAAGAAACTGGAACATTAGAAAAGTATAAAAAGGAAGTTTATAATAATTTAGCATACGCTCAATATGCACCAATTATTTTTATTAGTGCTAAAACGGGCCAACGTGTTAATAAATTATTTGAAATGATAAATAAAGTTGCAGATGAAAACTCAAAGAGACTTTCAACATCTGTTATAAATGAAGTAATAAATGAAGCAATTGCGGTTGTTCAACCGCCAACAGATAAAGGAAAGAGATTAAAGATCCTTTATGGTACACAAGCTTCAAGTAAACCACCAACATTTGTTATCTTTTGTAATAATAAAGAACTATTTCATTTCTCATATCAAAGATATTTAATTAATTGTTTTAGAAATAACTTTGGTTTTGAGGGAACACCAATTAGATTAATTATTCGTGAAAAGGGAGAAGATAAATACTAATGAGAGTAGATAAGCGTAAAATAATAATTTGTATTAGTTTAATAGTCTTATCAATCATAAGAATAGTATTGACATATAACTACAGAATCTTTCCAATCATGGCAGGCGAAGATGATTATTTAATGGTTAATTGGGCATGGTCAATTATAGATGGAAAATGGTTAGGAGATTATCAGTATAGTACACTGATGAAAGGACCAATTTTTTCATTTATTCTTGCCATGCTTTTTAAGTTTAAAATAAGTTATGTGTTTTTTGTAAATGTATTTTATGTTGCATCTTGTCTATTCTTTATTTTTGCTATAAGGAAAAAGATAAAAAATGATTATCTACTAATACCATTATTTGCAGTTTTAGCATTTAATCCAATAATGTTTTCTAGAGAAGTTATGCAAAGGGTATATAGAAATGCTTTAATTCCTTCATTCTCATTGCTACTAATAGCTGGATATATAGGAGCATATATAAATAGAAATGAAAAAATATACAAATATTTATTTTATATATTTGCATTGTGTGGAATATTACCACTATTTTATTACTTAAGAGAAGATTCTATCTGGCTTGTACCATATTTGATATTTATGTCAGCTTCTATTGCTATTTCATTATTGCTTAGAATAAAGAAAGAGAAATGGATTATAATTTCATTAAAAATTGTAGCATTGATAGTTCCAGTAGTATTCATTTCACTACTAGGATTGAAAATAGAAAAGAAGAATGAGACTTTTTATGGACTAAGAATTAAGAGTGCATTGAGCGACAGCTATTTTACTGAAGCAATAAGAGCAATTTATGCAGTTAAACCTAATGTCAATATAGATAGAGTTAGTGTTACTCAAGAAAAAGCTATAAGAATGACTATGGTTTCACCAGCTTTTACTGAAATATACCCACATCTAGCTAAATATATGGGTGGTTATAACACATTTGATAGCAATCCTAGTGACTTCGAATGTGAAGATGGATGGTTTTTATGGGCTATGAGATTGGCTGTTAGTTCTGCAGGATATAGAAATGTAGTGCAAGAAGAAGATATATATAAAAGAATCGCAGATGAATTAAATTATGCAATGGAAAGTGGACAAATAGAGAAACAAAGAACTATGCCGTCAGCACTTTTATCACCATATAAGAAAGGCTATTTTGGAAAGACTATTGCAAAAATAATAGAAAGTGTTTCTTATACAGCTTCATATAAAGACATTTCAATACAAAACAGGGTGGAAGTTACACAAGATGAAAACTATTATAATGAGATAAACAAAAAATTTGAAAATTTAACTAATGATAAATCTTTAGTCGTATTAGCAAGTTCAAATCCTCAGAGTGAACTTGTGATTAATACAGCAGTTATTACTGGAATCACTTTTGCTTATAGAATTACAGGACAGATTCTATTAATTGTTGGATTAGTTTTATATTTAGTATTAGTTGTTAATATGATTAAGGATATTAGAAATAAAAAATATGATACGATAGAATTGTTTATTATTAGTTCAGGAGTGCTAGGATTATTATTTACTTTGATTGCTGGAATTGCTTATAATGATGTTGCAACAGCATATTCAATAAAAGTATTATACTTATGTGGTGCATATCCATTAGTTGCAGTTTTCAGTATTCTTCCAATATTTTATGGGTTTCCATATTTCTTAAAAAAGAGAAATGAAAGCAAGGAAAAAGCTAAAATAATACAATTTCCTAGGTAGTCTATTTCTTGACGAATGAGTGTTTTTATAATATTATTATATATATTTTAAAGGAGGATTTTATCATGGTAGCATATATTCTCGTTGCAATAATTGCGTATTTAATAGGAAGTATATCTTCTTCAGTTATTATCAGTAAGAAAATGGCTGGATTTGATGTAAGAGAAAGAGGTAGTGGAAATGCTGGTTCTACAAATGTATTAAGAACTGTTGGAAAGAAGGCAGCATTAATTACTTTAGTTTGTGATATTTTAAAAGGTGTTGTTGCAATATTAGTATCAATAATAGTTGGCTTAATTGCAAAGAATGCTGACAAAGCAATATTATTAGAAATTGCTGGTTTATTAGTTGTTGTTGGACATACATTTCCAGTTTTCTTCAAATTTAAAGGTGGAAAAGGTGTAGCTACAAGTTTAGGCGTTCTTTTAATGACTAACTGGAAAATCGGTTTAATTTGTCTAATATTCGCTTTAGCACTTATGATTACTACAAAGATGGTATCTTTAGGATCTATCTCAGCAGCAGTTTTATTTGCTGTACTTACATTATTTATTAGAGAAGGTTATATTATAGATTATAGCTGGACATATATTATATATGCTATTTTGTTAGCTGCTCTAGTTATATTTAATCATAGGTCTAATTTAAAAAGAATTATGAATGGTACTGAAAACAAATTAGACTTAAGTAAATTTAAGAAAAATAAGTCTGAAGGTGAAAGTGAAGTGAAACCTGAAGAGAAGAAAGAAGAAGTAGAGCAAAGCAAAGAAAATCAAGAAGAAAAAGTTGAAGAAACTGCAGAAAACAGTGAAAAAACTGAAGAATAAAAGGGGGATTATATGGCAAAAGTAGCAATTATAGGAAGTGGAAGCTGGGGATCAGCATTAGGAATTTATTTAGCAAGATTAGGAAATGAAGTTAAACTATGGTCATTTAATGTTGACGAAATGAATTTAATTAACAATGAAGGACGTTGTGTATTTTTACCTCAGGCAAGATTTCCTCAAGGTGTTGTTTGCTCAAATAGTTATAAAGAAGTGTTAGATGGAGCTGAAGTAGTTTTACATGTAACACCATCAAAATTTGTAAGAGAAAATATAGTTAAATATAAAGAATTTTTAACACCTGATCAAATGGTAATAATGTGCTCAAAGGGATTTGAAGCTGAAACATGTAAGACATTAGATCAAATTATGGAAGAAGAAATTCCTAATAATAAAATAGGTGTTTTAACAGGACCTAGCCATGCAGAGGAAGTATCTATTAACGTTCCTACAGCATTGGTTGTTGCATCTAAACATGAAGATGTAAAAGAAAAAGTAGTAGATATGTTTAAGAGTCCTAGCATGAGAATGTATACTACATCAGATGTAAGAGGAGCAGAATTAGGTGGTGCGCTAAAAAATATAATTGCATTTTGTGCTGGTGCAGCAGTAGGTTTGCATTTAGGTGATAATACATTTGCAGCACTTCTTACAAGAGGACTAGTTGAAATTGCAAGACTTGGTACAGCTATGGGTGGAAATGAAAAAACATTCTATGGTTTATCTGGACTTGGAGATTTGATAGTTACTTGTGGTAGTGAGCATAGTAGAAATAGAAAAGCAGGAAAATTAATTGGTGAAGGATATTCTATTGAGGAAACAAGAAGACAAGTAGGTATGACAATAGAATCAATAGACAATATTGAAGTAGCTTATAAGCTTTCTAAGCAATTAAACATAGAAATGCCAATTGTAAATGCTGTTTATGCAGTTCTATATGAAGGATTAGAACCAAGAAAAGCAGTTGAACAATTAATGACTAGAACATTAAAAGAAGAGTAAAGGAGTGATAATATGGACTTTTTTAATAAGTTAGGAAAAAAAGCAGAAGAAACATATCAAGCAGCAAAGGAGAAAACAACAAATCTTAGCGAAGAACTAAAAGTTAGAGGAAAAATTAGTGATGAAAAAGCTAAGATAGAGAAACTTTATTTGGAAATTGGAAAGTTTGTCTATGATGAATTGAAAGAAGGAAGAGACGCATCACGTGATGAAGTAAATGCTAAGTGTGACGAAATAAGAAAGTCAGAAGATGAAATAGCAAAATTAAATGATAAGCTTCGTTCATTAAAAGGAATAAAATTATGTGTAAACTGCCAAACTGAAATGGAATTAAAGGCAGAGTATTGTCCAAAGTGTGGAGTTCAACAACCTAAAATCGAGAATGTTGAAGTTAAGCCTGAACCAGAAGAAGCTAAAGAAGTTGAAAATAATAATGAAGAAGGAAATAATCAATAATTATGAGATTGGTAATACAAAGAGTATCTAGTGCAAAAGTAGATGTAGATGGGAAAACAGTTGGAAAAATAGATAAAGGATTTATGGTTCTTTGTGGTATAACACATAACGATACTGAAGCTGAAGCCGATTTTATGGCTAGAAAACTATGTAACCTAAGAGTATTTGAAGACGAGAATGAAAAAATGAATCTAGCTCTTAAGGATGTCGGTGGAAAACTATTAATAATATCTCAATTTACATTATATGGAGATGCTATAAGTAGTGGAAATAGACCATCTTTTACAGAAGCTGCTAGACCAGAAAAAGCAGAGCCATTATATAATTACTTTGTAAACAAATGTAGAGAATATGGAATTGAATGTGAGACCGGCGTATTTGGTGCACACATGGAAGTATCTTTAGTAAATGATGGACCTGTAACAATTTTAATTGAAAAATAGAAAAATTCCTAAAACAGAAATGTTTTAGGAATTTTTTTGTTATCTATATTAGATTATTAATATAAAAAGTCATTATTTAGATTCTTTTTGTTGATCAAATTCAATTAATTTTTCAACTATTTGTACAGCGTTTGAAGCAGCACCTTTTCTAACGTTATCAGCAACGCACCAGAAGTTAATTCCAGATTCAACTGAAAAGTCTCTTCTTATTCTTCCAACAAATGATTCATCATGACCTGTAGCATTTGTTGCTAGAGGATATATAGAATTACTAATATCATCTTGAACAATTACACCTGGAGCATTTTCTAATACTTTCTTTAATTCTTCTAATTTGAATTCGTTTTCAAATTCTACGTTTATTGATTCACTGTGAGAGTTAATAACAGGTACTCTAACTGTTGTAGCTGTAACTCTTAAGTCAGGACGTTTAAGAATTTTTCTTGTTTCATTTATCATTTTTTCTTCTTCTTTAGTATAGCCATTCTTTTCATCAAAAACGTCTATTTGAGGAAGACAATTGTTAACGATTGGATAAGGGAATTTCTTTGGTGGTTCACCAGCCAATCCATTCTCTAAATCATTGATTCCTTCTTGACCAGCACCAGATACAGCTTGATAAGTAGAAAAAACTATTCTCTTTATTTTATATTTATCATCTAAAGCTTTTAAAGGAATAACTGCTTGGATAGTTGAACAGTTTGGATTAGCTATAATTCCTTTATTATTTAATATTTCTTCAGGATTTACTTCAGGTACAACTAGTGGTACATCATCGTCCATTCTAAAAGCACTACTATTATCAACTACAATACATCCATTTGCAGCTGCAATAGGAGCAAAATGCTTTGAAGCATCACTTCCTGCTGAGAATATTGCAAAGTCAAAATTTTCATTTTCAAATGAATCATCATCAATAGCTTTAACTATTTGTCTTTCTCCATTGAAAAAGAAGTCAGTTCCAGCAGATCTTTTTGTTGCAAATAGAGCACATGATTCAATTGGTAAATTATGTTCTTGAAGAACTTCAATAACTTTTCTTCCAACTAAACCTGTAGCACCCACAATTGCTATTTTATACTTTTTCATATAAACCTCCTAAAGTAAATTGTTTTCATCATTATATAATCTTTTTTTCAATTTGTACAGGGAAAAATGCTATCTAGTGCTTTTTAAGTAATTGTTATCCCTTACATGAATACTAAACATTTCTCTGAAATCTTCATATGAGTCGAAAATCGTATAATATTTTTGTTCATATAGTTTGTGTAATTCTTCTTCTGTAAAGTAATCATTAATATCGAATTCTTTAGCTTTTGGACTAGTATCATAGTATTTTTCATAAAACTCAGGTTTAAGCACGGTATTCGTTTGAGTTTGCTGTACTGGTTGAGTAAAATATAACTTAGAATAATTTGAATTAAATAAGTTTTCAATCATCAGAATACCATATAATATTACAATTAATATTATGAAGAATATTTTCGTAGTAGACTTCATTGTATTGAATTTTTTATATAATGCATTAGAATAATTATCACTTCTATATTTAGCAGCATTCTGTGCAGCTGCTTTTCTTTTTGCAGCTCGATATGCTGCTACATAATCATTATAATTATATTCTCTTTGATAAGAATTTCTAATATTTTCTTCGTATTGTCTTCTATAGTAATCGTTAGGAGCAGTATCATACTTTGGTGGGGTATAACTGTAACTATTTTGAACTGGAAAAACTTCTGCATCATAAGCAGCACGCTTGCTAGAGTCTACAAGAGTTTCGTATGCAATGTTGATGTCCTTTGTTTTTTGCTCAGCAAAAGACTTATCACCTGGGTATAAGTCAGGGTGATATTTTTTAACTAATTGCTTATATGCTTTTTTCAATTCGTCATTAGAGGCATTTCTTTTTACCCCTAATATTTCATAATAGTTCATCATTGGCTCCTAAAGTAGCTATTAATGTAGCCTAAATTTTTCTTTTGTAATTTTATAAATATGGACCTATTAGTTTAAATAGGATTAAGCAAACTAGTGCTATTACTAATACAATTTCTAGTGCAGAAGTACCACTTTTTATAGCATCAGAATTTGAATCTGAGCCTGCATCGAAAGTTATATCTTTTTCATAATAATCACTAATAGGATTATCTGAATCATCTAATGAATTTGTAAATCTTTGCATTTCAGCAAATCTTTGATTAGCAAAAGATTTATCATTGTGTTCGTGCTGACCTGATCCATAATTCCTTTTATAATATGACTTATAAATGTCATCCTTTTCGATGTGTTCAGAAGTGTGCATAGAATTGTTTCTATCATATTCTTTTCTAGCAATAGGGTCAGATAGAATTAAAAAAGCATCAGTAATATCACTAATTCTTTTCTTAGCATATTCTTTGTCACCATTGTATTTTTCTGGATCGTACTTTAACATTAGCTTGTTATAAGCTTCTGCAATCTCTTTTTCTGTTGCTTCTTTACGAACAGATAATGTGTCATATAAACTCATATCAAAAATCTCCATTTTTCTATAAAATCTCGACAATATTATATAAAAAAATCTGTCAAAAAACAATGAATTTAATACAACTTTAAAATTGTAATATCATTGTAAAATTAGCTTGAAAAAACGACTAAAGTGTTATAAAATACTTAGGTATTGGAGGAACTGGAGAAGTGCAAGAAAATCAAGAAGAATTCATAGAAAAAATATATGAAAAAATAAAAGATAAAGAATATAAATATTTCATTTTGACAATGGGATGTCAGCTAAACGAAAATGATTCTGAAAAGATATCTGGCATGCTAGAAAAAATGGGATATAGTAAAACTGATATAATGGAAGAAGCAGACTTTATAGTCTATAATACTTGTTGTGTAAGAGAAAATGCAGAAGAAAGACTATTTGGTAAAGTAGGAGAAGTTAAGAAACTAAAGGAAAAGAAGAATGTTATTCTTGCAATAGGTGGTTGCATGATGCAAGAAAAGAACATGGTGGAAAAAATCAAAAAGAGTTTTCCTTTTGTAGATATAGTTTTTGGAACACATACGATGCAGAATTTACCAAAAGACGTGTATACAGCATTATTTAATTATAAGAAAGTAAGAGATGTAATTGATATAGATGGCGAAATATATGAAGGTCTTCCAATAAAAAGAACAGATAAACACAAAGCATTAGTTACAATAATGTATGGATGTAATAATTTTTGCTCTTTCTGTATAGTTCCATATGTTCGTGGTAGAGAAAGAAGCCGTGAGCCAGAAAGAATATTAGAAGAAATTAAAGTTTTAGCCGAAGAAGGCTATAAAGAAATTACTCTTTTAGGACAAAATGTAAACTCATACAAGGGTAATGATGTTATAAAGAATTTTGCAGATCTTTTAAATGAGATATGTAAAATAGATGGTATTGAAAGAGTAAGATTTACATCACCACATCCAAAAGATTTCTCAGATGATGTAATAGAAGCAATTGCAAATAATGAAAAAATATGTAAGATTATTCATTTACCACTTCAATCAGGTAACACTAAAGTGTTAAAAGAAATGAATAGAAGATATACGAAAGAGCAATATTTAGCTCTTGTTGATAAGATGAAGCAAAGAATTCCAAATGTTGTTTTTTCAACAGATATTATAGTGGGATTTCCTGGTGAAACTGATGAAGAGTTTGAAGATACTTTAGATGTTATGAGAAAAGTTAATTTTGAACAGGCTTATATGTTTATATATTCTATGAGAGAAGGAACAAGAGGTGCTGAAAGACCAGATCAAATTCCAGAAGAAATTAAACATAAACGTTTTGATAAAATGAAAGAACTATATGAATCTAAGGTCGACGAAAATAATGAGAAGTATATTAATACAGTTCAAAAATTATTGATAGAAGGACCAAGCAAGAATAATAAAGAAATGCTTGAGGGAAGAACTGATACTAATAAAGTAGTAATATTTAAACCTAAAGAAACAAAAAATGTTGGAGAATTTGTATCAGTAAAGATAACAGAGGCTCATAAATGGTACTTGCTTGGAGAAATTATTTAAGGAGAAGATAATGGATAAAGAAGCAAATTTAGAAGAGTATTTAAAGAAACTTGGATTTGATCAAGATGGAATTGAGAATGTTTTATTATATGCTAATAACGAACTTGATAAAAAATCAATACAAGAAAAAATAGACTTTTTAATTTCAATTGGACTAAATCCAAATGTTATTCTTAACATTATTGAAGAAGATTTAACTTTTGTTACGGTAGATTTAGATACTATAAAAAGAAATGTTGAAACACTTCAAAAATATTTAAATCAAGAGGAGTTTGTAGAAGCTTTAGAGCTAACTCCAGAATTCTTGACTATGAACAATGAAGATTTAGAAAAGAATATAAAATTAATTGGCATCTTGTATCCAAACATAGATACTGTTAAAATAATTATTCAAGATAGAGGTGAGATACTTACTTATAAACCAGATTATTTATCTAAGAAATTAGAATTCTTTATAAATAATGGTTTGAAGGATAGAATTCTAAATATTATTATTGAGAATGTTGAAGTATTTGACCTAGAAAATGATGAGATTAACATTGAAGAATTAAAGTAAAGGAAGTTAAAGTTAAATGGCAGAATTATCACCGATGATGCAAAATTATATGGAAACTAAAAAGCAATACGAAGACTGTATTTTGTTCTATAGATTAGGTGATTTCTACGAAATGTTCTTCGATGATGCTATTGTAGCATCAAGAGAACTAGAAATAACACTAACAGGTAGAGCTTGTGGTTTAGATGAAAAGGCTCCAATGTGTGGAGTTCCATTTCATGCTGTTGATATATATGTTTCAAGACTTATTGCAAAAGGTTTCAAAGTTGCAATATGTGAACAACTAGAAGATCCAAAGACAGCAAAAGGTATTGTAAAAAGAGATGTAATAAGAGTTGTAACTCCAGGTACAGTAATTGAAACTAATATGCTTGAAGAAAAAAAGAATAATTACTTAATGAGTATATTCAAAAAAGGAATTTATTATGGAATAGCTATTTGTGATATTAGTACAGGAGATTTTTACGCAACACAAATTAGATTAGAATCTAATAATTTTGAAAAATTACTAGATGAATATGCAAGATATTTACCAGCCGAATTAGTTGTTAATACTGAAATGGGCAATTCAGAAAAAGAAATAAAGATTTTACAAGATAGAAACAATACTTTTGTTACGATTAGAGACGATAAAAACTTTGAGTATAATGAAGAAGAATTATTTAATCTATACACAATTGTAAATAGTTATGATCAAAAGAAAGATAGTTTTAATAATGAAGAGCTAGTTGCAAGCGCAATTACTGGATTATTAAATTATTTTACTGAAACACAAAAAGTTAAACTTGAGCACATTAATAGAATTCAAGTATATGAAGTGAAAAAATATATGGCTTTGGATATTAATGCTAGAAGAAGCTTAGAGTTAACAGAAAGAATGCGTGATAGGTCAAAGAGAGGAACATTGATATGGGTTCTAGATAAAACTTCAACATCAATGGGAGGAAGACTTCTAAGAAGATGGATTAATGATCCACTTCTAGATGTTGAACAAATATCAAATAGATCTGAAGCGGTTGGCGAACTAAAAGATAATTTGATGCTTAGAGGAGATATCGGAGAAATCTTAAAAAAGGTATATGATATCGAAAGATTAGCTGGAAAGATATCTTATGGTAATGCAAATGCTAGAGATATGATTTCTTTAAAGAATTCAATCAGTAACCTTCCTGAATTAAAAGAAGTATTAAAAAATGCTGAAAGTAAATATTTAAAAGAATTGACAAGTAAGTTAGATACTTTAGAAGATATTTATGAACTTCTTGAAGCCTCTATTGTAGATGAACCACCAATTAGTGTAAAAGAAGGTGGAATCATTAAAACTGGTTTTAATGATCAAGTTGATGAATATAGAAAAGCTTCTGTTGAAGGTAAGAATTGGATTATTGATCTTGAAGCAAAAGAAAGAGAAAAGACTGGTATCAAGAATTTAAAAGTTGGATATACTAAAGTTTTTGGTTACTATATCGAAGTTACAAAATCTTTCTTAAAACAAGTTCCATTAGATAGATATATTAGAAAACAAACTCTT
>Ga0247609_10005525_pt1 | contig 12397 bp, 8 predicted proteins | sample 172DNAGHGlowgp2_FD_193487 | JGI IMG/M metagenome (GOLD analysis project Ga0247609, IMG submission 193487) | Sheep rumen microbial communities from Palmerston North, Manawatu-Wanganui, New Zealand - 1728 DNA GHGlow gp2 | ecosystem: Host-associated > Mammals > Digestive system > Stomach > Rumen ... | reverse complement strand
AAGCGAAAAACCTTTTAAATTAATAGATAAAAATGGTCAAGTAATAGTAAAAGATATCGCTAAATATATAGCTGATTATAATAGTTTTCATATAATAGCCAAAAATGTAAATAATAATGTCCATTACTTTATAATAGATAATAATGGAGAAACCTTATATGAAACAAAAGATAGTATAAAATACTATCCTAATACTGATAGCTGGCTAATAGGTAATAATCTTTATAATAATAAAAAACTAATAAATGAAAATATTAATATAGATAATACAAAGGAATATAATGGTTATTACTTTTCTTATGTATCAGATACAGAACAAGGAATAATCGACTATAAGGGGAATGTTTCTTATAAGTCTACTCCTAAAAAATATAATCATTTTGTACTAGAAACTAACATAATAAATCCTCATCAAAATGAACACTATTGCTTAATAAATGACAATTATAATTATTTAATAGTTAATTGTAAAACAGGAGAGATAATACTAGATAATCAAAACCAAAAAATTAAAGAAATCGCCCCAAACCTCTTTAATATCAATGACAAAACTTTATATATAAACAATCTAGGAGAGTTTGTTGAATTTAATCCCGAAAGAAAAAAAGATATCTATTATGAATATTTAGATAATAATCAAATGATAATAGATATTGCAGCATACGATAATAACACCAATGAAAAACAAGATATAAATAGTATAGAATTAAGATCTCTAAATAATAAAAATATAGAAAATAAATTAAATATCCAAAAAACATACTGTCTAAATATTAATATTTTAAACTTTGGTTTAAAGTATAATAATGAAGAAATAATACCTTGTAATAGTTCTGATATTATTTATTTTGATACAAATATTATGGAATATATAGCAAGTTATAATAAATTATACGTAATAATAAACAGTAATAAAGAATACTATTTATTTGATGTTAAAAATAATAAAATATTAATAAATAATATTACCCAAGCTACACCAAGTAGTATCTTTATCGAATATAAAGATAATAATAAAAAACTAATTTATAACATTATTGCTGATGAAACAATAGAAGTTCCTGTTAATACCTTGATAGAACTTCATAATAATTATTTTGTTGTTGAAAAATTCTCTAATAATAAATCTTCAACAAATAGAGAATATTACAACTATGAGTTTAAAAATATTTATTTAGGAGAATAATCTTTGACATTAATACAACATTGGCATATAATAACACCATGATTAGAGGGATTATCAATGACAATAAAAAAAGAGAGAAACTTTGAAATAACAATTCAAGGAAAAACGATACCTATAATATCTTATGAAACTGAAGCAGAAATTAACCAAGATCAGCAATTAATAAATTGTAATCTTAATTCTAATTTTTATGTAGAAGTATTAGAAGCTTTATCATTGGGTGATTTAGGTGATTTTGCCAAAAGCTATTGGGATAATTATAAAGTCCATAACAAAAAAGAAATAGAAAACTTGTTAAAATCTATAGCAGAAGGCATTCAGTTCGAAAAATTAAGTAAAGATTTAGTAATAGGTAGGTATGTAAGAAAATATCTTGAGGGTGAAAATGGATATAATAATTTAGCACAAAGATTAAGAATGAGTGTATACCAAGATGGTCTGCTATACACAGATTATGATTATAATAATATGCAAGACATGAGAATTTTATTTGTGCTAGAAGATTTATATAAATTAATACATGATATTAGACATGAAATAACTTCAACTACCGATGAGTTTCTAATGCTAGAATTACAACAAGCTTTGGAAAAGTTGATTACAGTTTATACTGCGATAAAAGATATGATAATAAAAGCTCTAAAAAAAGAACTAAATAATAATCCATATTATTTAAAAAATTATAAAGCAAACAAAGACAAAGCTTTAAAAGCTTCTCAAAGAGTAGCAGATGCTATTTATGATTGTTGCATAGATAATAATGAGTATTTAGACTATGTAAATATTACAATTGAAGAATTTTTAACATCAGTTCCAAAAGATTATTTATCTATTGCGATAAAAGAATTCATGAATGCTCAAAAAGAAGATATGGTTTTAAAACTATTCGCTATTATTAGTAAGATTTGCCGAAAAGAAGATGGTACAAAATATAATAAATCAGAATTAGAAGAAGCTCTATTAAATTGCAAGTTTATAATAGAAAAAGGTGTAGAAGTTTTTGGAGAATTTGGTGAAATAATAAATGAGCCTTTAGATACATCTCGTAATCTTCAAGGTAATCTTACATTTGCTAGTCCTTACGGAATAGACGAACAAGATTATTATGGCGACGGAGTTGATCCGAGAATTTCATTAACTAGTAAAAAATAATAACAAAAAGGATCTAAAGATCCTTTTTTGTTGGTATATTTTTATAGTCGTATTGATAACAATTAGAACCTGTAATTTGATCGTATATATAAGCAGCTAATAATTCGTACTTATATATTATAGAATCTTTATTAACCTTAGTTGTAATACTAATATCCTTTCTAATAGATTTAATATAATTTTGACCTTTATTATTAAAACCAAGTATTTTTATATAATCGAGATCTAAATAACTATTATCTTTTTTTGTAAAACCTACTAAAATATGAATTAACATTCTATTTAATTTATTATAAGTATATCTTTTTGTTTTTAAATTATATAACAAATCCTCATAATTATTAGATACTTTAATAAATTTTAATATTCTATATTCTATTCCTTCATCAACATCTAAATATATAGATAAATCTTTATCCGTAAGAATTTTAAATTTAATAAAATTAAATATCTCTTGCTCATTAATTCTTATAAGTTTATCTGCTATTCCATAAGGTACATATTTATCTACATTTTCTCCTTTAGAATATCTCTCTCTAATATTTTGTGCACTTACTATATTATCATCACTATTCAAATCATGATAATTACTAGTTCTAAGAATACTAATAGGAGAGATTCTGTTGTTAATCTTTTTTATTGCTTTAATATAAGAGATAGCTAGTAAATCATTTGGTTGATTGATAGGTTTATCAATATTTAAAGCTTTAGACATTGCTGTTGGATAGTTATAGCCGTTATCCAAGTATTCCTTAACTCTATTTTCATATTCTTTATCATTTAGTTGAATATCTGCGGCTTTTTTTAAAAGTTCTAAATCATTGCTTTCGCTTCCAAAACATAACACATCAATTTTAAACTCATTTAGTATTTTTATAGCTTGATATCCAAATATATCCCCAGCTTGAGTACCATATACATATGGCAATTCTAAAACAATATCTATACCGTTATCCAAAGCAAATCTTACTTTATCTTCCTTTGCTAATATAGATAATTCTCCTCTTTGCATAAAATAACCATTAACAACAGCTATTATTATTGAATTAGGATACATCTTTTTTATAGTTTCTATTTGATATAAATGCCCATTATGGAAAGGATTATATTCTGCTATTATACCAATTACATTCATATTAATTGCTCCTTATTAATTCTTTATATCTATATTTATTATATCATTTATAAATCAATAATAAAATCCTTTGCTTAATGTGTGAAAGAGAAGAGTTTTTGTGGTAATTATTCCAAATAAATGATATAATTATTTGGCTAGTAGGTGATTTAATGTTTATAGATTTAGCAAAAATTGACGAAAAAGGCATCGTAATAGATGATACAATATCATTTGGTGAGGACTACATTAAAAAGACCCCTATTAAAAAATTAGATAATATAAAGGTTAAAGGCCGTGCTTACTATAGTGTTACAAACGAAATAGTATTTGATTGTGATGTAAAAGGCACAATGGTTTTAGAAGATTCTTTAACATTAGAACCTATTGATTATCCTATAGATATTCATATTAATGAAGTGTTAGGAGAAAATACCGAAGAAAATGTTAAAAACGAATCGAAAACACTTGATATTATTGACATTTTATGGCAAAATATTGTCTTAGAGGTTCCCATCAGTCTTAGAGCCAATCCTGAAAAAGATTATGACTTAAAAGGTGAAGGTTGGGAATTATTAAAAGAAGAAAACTAAAAGATCCAAGACTAGCTCCTTTGTAAGAGCTACTTGAAAAAGAAGGGAAGGAGTGAAATCATGGCAGTTCCTTTTAGAAGAACAAGTAAAACAAAAAAAAGAATGCGTCGTACTCACTTGAAGAAAGATGTTGGAGCTTTGACAGTTTGCCCACAATGTGGAGAAACTATTAGACCACATAGAGTATGTACAAAATGCGGATACTATAAAGGTAAAGAAGTTATTAAAACTGAAGAAAAAACTACTAAAGAATAGTAGTTTTTTTATTGCTTTATAATATATATTTTTGAAGAAAAATATGATATACTAATAAAAATAAAAAGGTGTGATGATTATGAAAGGTTTTGAATTCCCAGGCAGTTCTAATATTAAAAACGATAAAAAAGCGGATACATCTAGTAATATCACTCCTCTTGAAGAACCAAAACATAGCATTGATAATAGTTCTATTGCTAAACCGGATATAATAAATGCCAATCCTTATGAGGAAACGGTTGTTAATACTAATCCATACACTAACGTTAATATATCGGATGTCATAAGTGAAACAGAAGTAGATGAAGAAACAGTCGTTAACGATTCACCTGAATCTACGCAAAATCAAAAAAGAGAATTAACGGATGATGAAATAACAGAAATAGAAATAGAGAAAATAAAAGCAGAAAGAAGAAGAAAGATTAAAGGCTTTAGATTGGTCTATGTAGTATTTATGGCTATTGTATTAGTTATACTTGCTGTTTGTTATAACCAAACTAGAAAAAATGCTAAGCCCATAGTTATCGGTGATATAGAAATAAATACCAAAGATGATAATCCTCCTATAGAGCAATTAGAAATCTCAGCAGAATTGAATAATTTCTACCAAACAGGAGAAAAAGTAAATGTAGAAAAAATACTAGTTGATTCTGTAAATGATTCAAATAAAATAAAACTAATTAATGATGCAGCATTAACACAAATTAATAGATTAATAGAGGATAATATAGAACAATCAAAAGATCATACAGATTATGAACAAAAAATAAACAAGTTATTAGAATATATAAAGAACTTAAACGAAATAAAATTCAATGATTATAAAGTATTAAATGATAATGACTATAATAATATCAAAGAAAAAATAGAAATATCAAAACAGACTGCTATTGAATATTTTTCAGCGTTAAATAGTTATAACTCTAAAGATTACAATAACGCTTATAATACTTTCAATTCTATAACAGAAGATAATCTATTTTATAAATATGCTGAAAAACAAAAAGATATTATATGTGATGATATAATAGAATTATTAAAAAAAGATATAGATAACTCTGAACAAAATATAAGTACATTAAATGAAGATGAACAAAAACTAAAATATCAAGAAATAAAAGGAATGATAGAACAATATAACCTAGCATATCCTTATCTTAATTTAGAAACAAATCAAACATATAATGATTTATTACAGAAATATAAGAATTTAAGTGAATAAGATATCTTAAGATATCTTTTTATTTTATATAAATTATTGTATAATTTAAGTGGTGATAATATGATATTTACATTATTAAAAGATGAAGAATTCACAAAATTTGTAGATAGTCGCCCTGAAAAAAATTTTTTTCAAACTACAATGATGAGAGATAGGATAAAAAAAGAGGGTAAAGAAAACTATTTAGTTGGAGTTAAAGACGAAAAAGGTAAAGTACTAGCTGCTGCATTTATAGCAGAAACAGGGCATAAATTTATGAATAAAAAAACCTTTGAAAGTTATAAAGGTTTCATATTAGATTATAACAATCAAGAATTATTAGCTTTTTTTACAAGTGAAATTAAAAAATTCTTAAAAGAAAAAAATGCTTTGCGATTAATAATAGATCCGTATATAGTAAATGTTTCTCGTGATATGGATGCTAAAGAAACCGGTGAAGCTGATAATCGGAAAATAGCAGACTATCTAAAAAAACTAGGATACTACTACAATGAAAACGGTGCGCAAGTAAAATGGTGTTATTGCCTCGATATTAACGGAAAAACATCAGAAGAATTATTTAAAGAATTTAGAAGTAGTACTAGGAATAATATTAATAGAACAATTACCAAATTTAAACTAAATATTAGAGATTTGAAAAAAAATCAATTACATGAGTTTAAAAAAGTAACAGAAGATACCTGTGATAGAAGAGAGTTTCAAGATAAAACATTACAATATTATGAAGATATGTATGATGCCTTCGGCAAAGATGTTGTCTTTAAAATATGCGAACTAAATTGTGATGAATATATAGATAATATGAAAGAAGAAATCAAAGAGTTTAATAGAAAGATAAACGAATTATCAGATTCATCATCTAATAAAAAGAAAAAAGAAGAATATAAAAAACAACTAGAAGCAAACGAAAACAAAATAAAAGAAGTAGAAGAATTAAAAAAAGAAAAAGGAAATGTAATACCTTTATCAGCTGCAATGTTTATACTTTATGGTGATGAAATTGTATATCTATTTAGTGGTTCATACGAAGAGTATATGAAATTTTGTGGGCAATATAGATTACAATGGGAAATAATTAAATATGCCGCCGATCATGGTTATAAAAGATATAATTTCTATGGTATTCAAGATGTGTTTAACCCTCAAGGTAAAGATTATGGAGTTTATGAATTTAAAAAAGGTTTTGGAGGCTATGTCGAAGAATTATTAGGTTCTTACATAATAGATATAGACTTTAAATCTAAAATATATAACTTGTTAAGAAAGATAAAAAGATTAATTAAAAGATAGTGTCAACCATTAAAAGTTGACACTATCTTTTTTTAGTGATATATTGTTGAGGAATTTTATGGAAAGAGAGGAGTGAGAAAATGAGCAATAGAATTCAAAACAAAACAATTAGACTAGAGGACGTGAATAAGAGAATTATTACATTTTCTCACGAATTATAATTTCTGAGAAAACTTTAATTTAGTTCATATCCTTTATAGAAAGGAAAGAGCATGAAAAAGTTGAAACAATTTAAAATATTGTTTCGCTATTTAAAAGAAGATAAAGTATTATTAATTATTTATCTAGTATTTTCTATATTAAGATACTTTGAGCCATTATTAAATGCTTTTATATGGGCTAATGCTTTTGAATACCTTTCCAAAGGAAATGAAAAGCTATTCTTAGTATTTTTAAGTTGTTGGAGTGGCGTTATTATCTTTTGTTGGGTAGTATTATCATTGCCAATAGATTTAATTTATAACAAACTTGAAAAGAAATTCATGACAAATGTTAATAAAGACTTATACGCTAAAGTAAGTAATTTACCAGCTGTCGCTTATGAAGAAATAGGTGTTGGAGAATTTATTAATAGGATGTATACAGATCCTGATCGAGTTTTAGAATTATTACAAAAGTTGATAAAACTTACCTGTCGCTTAGTAATTGCAATTATCATAGTCGTAATTTCTTTTACAATTTCAATCATTGTCGGTATAGAATTAGTCATTCTTTGTTTAATAATGTTTGTCTTATCAAATATATATTATCCTAAGTTAAAAAAGATTAATGAAGATATCAAAAAAGAAGCTGATGAGTATGTTAAAGTTGCTACTCAGAACATTACTGGTATAAGAGAAATCAAAGCTTTAGGTATAAAAGATAATATTAATAACCGAGTATTTAGTAGAATAGATTCTTTGTTTAACAAACAAAAATGTGCTGGAAAAAATGAAACATACTATTTTAGTTTTAATAATCTATGTTATTTTACTATTCAATTTATAATACTATTAACTTTAGGACATCAATATTTTAAAGGAATAATTACTTTAGCTTCCTTCATAATTATTGAAAAGTATATTTGGAGGATTGATGAAGTAGTAGAGTCACTTTCCGAATTTGGTGTAAGTTTTAATAAAGTAATGGTATCATTAAAAAGAATAGATGAAATATTGAATAATGAATTATACCCTGATGAAACCTTTGGTAAAAAAGAACTTAAAGATTCAAAATGTGAAATAGAATTTAATAATGTTTTCTTTAAATATCGAAACGATGAAGAATTAATACTAAGAGGATTAAATATGAAACTTAAACCTCACAAAAAAATAGCTATAGTTGGTCGTTCGGGAGAAGGAAAATCAACCTTGTTTAACTTATTGTTAAGATATTTTGATAGTGTTAAAGGAACAATAAAAATTAATAATATAAATATTAAACAATTATCTGAAGATTCTCTAAGAAATAACATCTCAGTAATTAGACAAACCCCTTACTTATTTAATTCAACTATTATGGACAATTTTAAAGTAGTTAAAGAAGATGTAACCTTAGAAGAAGTAAGAGAAGTATGTAAGAAAGCTTATATAGATGATTATATTATGTCTTTACCACATCAATATGAAACGTTAATAGGTGATGGAGGCGTTAACTTATCTGGAGGTCAAAAACAAAGAATAGCTATAGCTAGAACTTTGTTAAAAAATACAAAAGTTATATTATTTGACGAAGCTACTAGCGCTTTAGATAATGAATCACAAGAATATATCAAACAAACAATAGATAATTTAGTTAAAGATCACACAATTATAATAGTTGCTCATCGTCTTTCCACTATTATGGATGCTGATATTATTTATTGTATTGAAAAGGGAAAAGTAAGTGCTTATGGAAATCATGAGGAACTTATGAAGACATCCAAACTATATAAAAAACTATATAGTCCAGAAGTATTAGATATCTAATACTTCTTTTTTATAAAAAAATATTGAAAAATTCCCGATTTTTCCACTATAATAAAAGCAATGAAATTTATTGACAAGAAGGAGAAATAGAAAATGAGTTATGAAGATGCAGAGAGAAGACTAATTGAGCTAATACTAAGTAAACCTCTTCCTAAAGAAAATGAAGTTATATTTAGTAGAAAAGAATGGCTTGCTACTGGCTTTTCTAAATATTATATATCTAAATTTATAGAAAAAGGACTTATCAAAAGAAAAGAACCTGGTATTTTTTCTTTTAAAGCTAGAGAAGCTCTATTAGAAAAAGGATCAAGTTTATCGGATGATAATCAAGAAAAATGTTATCAACTATGTATTATGATGGCTTGGCCAAAGGTGGATAAATTGAGTGTAGATTCTTGTTACAAAGCAATATCTATATTAATTAGTCATAAGAAATACGATGAAATTTTTAAATATATTAAAATCATAAAACAAACAAACAGTACAAAATATGTTCCTGATGCTATGGCTCTTTTTGCACTATTGGGATATTTAACAAAAATACCTGAATATAGCAAAGGCTGGCTTGATTATATTAGAGAAGCAAAACAAGGCAACATTATAAAAACTAATGAAGATAAAGATAGTACTTTTAATAAAATTAGAATTATGATAAGTGAAGGATTAGTCAAGGAAGCTCGCGAAGCAATTGTTAATATACCAGTAGAAGAAAAAGAAAACACTTCTAAAGAAATAGAGTGTTTAACGTCTTTAATCTTAAAAGCAGCACAAGCAAAAGAAGAAAGAGAGAATATGATATTAAATCTAATAAAACAAAAAAAATATCAAGAGTTAGTATCAAAATTATCAAATATAAGAGAAAATTGCCTGCTTAGCCAAGAAGAAGAAAATTTATTAAAAGTTGCCCAAAGTATTGTTAGAGTAAAAGAAAGGATAACAATGTCAAGTACAAAACCTAACAAAGCTTCAAATATTCAAGAAGCATTAAAAGTAGACAATTGTTTATTAGCTGCAATATACGCTAATAAAGAAATGTTAGGTCAAAAAGAAAATAACGAAAATCTACTTTATTTACTATTAAATGATTTATACGAATTAAAAAAAGAAAACACAACTCGAGAAGATGTTATGAGTATTATAAGAAATTCTAATAATATAGAAGACGTCTTACTATGTGTACGAAATTACCTAGGTACTGATAATAATCAATATCTATCTTATATTCGAACTCTTATTGATATTTGTCAAAGAGAACAAAAGGGAATGAGCGATGTAAGAGAAGCTTTATTGCAACTTAAAAAAGGGAACTTTGCCCCAAATGTTCAAGAGTATCTTCGAAGGGCTGCATTTTATAACAATTTAGGTGAAATAGCTTTACACCATCAATATAACAACCTATATACTTTAGCGGTGTTGATAAATCCAAATTTAAGTATAACAATGACTGTTGTTTCTCCACCAATAGATGATTTTGATAAAAGTACAGGTGAATCGGCAAATTCATATCCTATTTATCGCACTAGAAAGACAAAATATGATATACCAGAATCACTAGAAGAATATGCTAAACTATTACACATGAACTTGATAATAAAAAAAGATATCATAATTCTTCCTCATATGACAAAAGATAGAATGGATGAATTAAATGAGATAATAAAAGAGAAATACAAGGATGTGGCTACCTACTTCATAGTAGAAGGAGAAGAAAAAAGGCTTGTTTTGAAGTATTCTCCATACATTGATGATAGAGATTTTCATACTGCTTGGTTTAACTTTATACCTAACATTATGCAAGGTGACTATGAAGCAGCTATAAGACAAGGTCTATTAGTATCTCATTGTAATAAAAATGTCAAAAAGAATGTAAGTATTTTTGCTTGGCTTGGCGGAACATATAAAGAATTAGGTGAATGCCATTTAGCACGTCAATATTATACCTTAGCAAGATCACTATCTAAACAAGAAAGGTTTAAATCAGAATATGATCATATGATCTCAAGACTTATAGAAATGGATTCTCAAGCCCAAGTTCTTGAAACAACCGATCTTATTCTATCTAAAAAAGACCTTAATACAGAGTATTGCTTTGGATTAGAAGATGCTCCTACTATTATTAGAAAAATAGTAGGTAAGATTGATAGTGGTATGAATTTTGATGAAGCATGCGCAGATCTTTCAGATGAAACTAAAGATATCATAACTCTTTTAATAGCAAGAAGAGCGTACATAGCAGGAGATGAAGATTTTGCTACATTTCTACTAAAAACGATAGAAAATAAAAAGACTACAGCAAAAGTTTTGGCAATTTATTATCATATATTAAGTGAAATACCATATTATACTTCTCAGAAGTATAATAATGATTTTCAACAAATTGATAACAAGTCCTTATATGATTTATCGCTAGTATTAAAATGTGAAGATTTTAAAAAGAACTAAAAAAGTATTAGACGTCTAATACTTTTTTTTACTCAAAAAAAATATATATGATATAATTATTTACATAATAGAGGTGTATGTTATGGAAGGTAAAATAATCTTAATAAAATATCCTGATAATAGCTATCATACAGCTAGTGTTAATCGTTTTGTATCTGTAAATATTAACGGAAAAAATATAGATACTATATGGTATATAGATATTAATGCAACAGATGAAGATGATACTACAGGGTCTTATTCTGTAATTAGAGATAATAATGATGGAACATATACCAATTTAAATTGTGGAGATCTTAGTGACTATCAACGAATATATGACGAAATATCAAAATGCGTTAATGATAACAAATATACGAATAAAGATGTAAATTCACTACCATATTCCATAGATACCGTTGAAGACTATGACTATCAATCTGACTTGTTTCCTGAAGAAGAAATAATAGAATTGTCTGATGAAGTAAAAAGTGTTAAAAAAGAGATATCGACTAGAATAGGTGCTTTTGTTGATCCATATTACCTTAAGTCATACAAACTAATGGAAAAAGACCTAGGTGTTAAATTAGAGGCTCTAAAAGAAAAAATGACTGATTCCGATTGGAGATTAGCTAAAAATGAGATCCTTTCTTATTTATCTTTTAAAAAAATGGATATGAGTAGAGGATATATTCTAATAGAAGATGCCTCTAATGCTTTAAATGAAATAGAAGAAATAGTATTAGAAGAAATTAAAAACAAAAACAAAGTAATAGAAAACAAAATAAGTACTACTGAAGAAATAGAATTGCCTGCATTAGCTAGTAATAAAGACATTTCTAGTAAAGAAATAGAAGAAAACAAGTTGCCGGAATTAACTGTTGAAGATTTAAAATCGGAAACTAAAGAAGAAATGAGTATAAATGATTATCATCCTTATATAAAGACAATATATGTTTTATGGAATAAAGTTTATTCTAATTTAGCTAGTTTTGCTTATTACGAATTTAACTCTTACACAAATATTTCTAATCGCATAGTATTATCTTTTGATAATATGGGTAACAAATACAATAGTATTAATAAAGAAATAACAAAAATTATAGATAAAAAGCCGTTGAAAATAACAGAAAAAAACTTATTAACTGTTTATGATAATCAAACAAAATATAATTTTTATATAATTCCTGTTGAAGACTATGACGTATTTATGACTCT
>Ga0247609_10005523_pt1 | contig 12402 bp, 9 predicted proteins | sample 172DNAGHGlowgp2_FD_193487 | JGI IMG/M metagenome (GOLD analysis project Ga0247609, IMG submission 193487) | Sheep rumen microbial communities from Palmerston North, Manawatu-Wanganui, New Zealand - 1728 DNA GHGlow gp2 | ecosystem: Host-associated > Mammals > Digestive system > Stomach > Rumen ... | reverse complement strand
TTCTTCTCGCCTCCATCAAAGGCTCCACTATCCCTTTTTCAACTCCTTCATTTAAATCAACTCCATGCATATCCAAGCCATAAATAAAACCGTATTTACTTTCTGGCTCACTTTCACCAAGCATCTTCGAAGTTAAAAAATTAAGTATTCCCATCTAAAAATCACCTACACTCATAATTAGATTATCATAAATTGTATTATTTTACAAACAAATTCTCATATCTACCACGAACACAATCTAATAATTATTACAATTAAAAAAGGAAAAATAATTTCCTTTAAATTATTCATCTATACGATTATATAGCATATCAAAGTTTTTAATAGTAATATTACCCTTAATTACTTCTTCATCCCATTTATAATCCGCAAAAGACAACATATCTTTAATCTTATCAGAAGCATCAGGCATAAATGGTTTTATTAAGTTAGCAATATTTGCCATCATATATACACAAGTATAAGTAACATTATTAAACTCTGTTAAATCTTCATTTTTTACTTTTACCCAAGGTTCATTAGAATCATAATATTTATTAGCATTTGATATATACTCTAATATTTGAGATAAAGCATTTCTAAATTCTCCTCTTTCAATTGCTTCACCAATTGATTTATAAGCTTCTTTAGTAGCTTTTCTAACCTTTTTATCAATTTCACCCTCAGTAATTACACCATCAAATTTTTTATTAATAAACCCTAAATTTCTATTAACAAAATTACCTAGTTGACCTACTAAGAACTTGTTATGACATTGTATCAATTCTTCTACAGAACAATTAGTATCATGAGTTTCTGGTCCTAAATAAGTAAAATAGAATCTTAAAGTATCCTTAGGAAATCTTTCTAATAATTCATTTGCTGTTAAAAGAGTTCCTTTACTCTTACTCATTTTTTCATCATTTAAATTAACAAAAGCACTTGAAACAATATAATCAGGCAAACGATAGTTATATTGTAATCCTGAAACTAAAGCAGGGAAAATAGTAGTATGAAAAGGAATATTATCTTTACCATGTACATAATAAGTTCTTAAATTCTTATTATCATTTGATAGATACTTATCAAAATCTATTCCCCTCTCCTCAGCAACTTTTTGTCCCGCAGATAAATAGCCCATTACCGCTTCTATCCATACATATATTCTTTTATCTTCAAATCCTTCAACTGGAACAGGAATACCCCAATCTAATTGTCTAGTTGCTGCTCTATCTCTAAGACCTGTATCAATATATTTTTGAGCTTCACCAATAGCATTTTTTCTCCATAAACTACTATTATTCTTTATTAAATTCTGTAATTCATCTTCAAATGCTGTAAGTTTAAAATATAAATGCTTATTATCTCTTGTAACCGTTTCTGATCCACATATTTTACAATGTTTATCTAATACTTCCTCACTATCTAAAGAAGTAAGACATTCATCACATTGATCTCCAGTACTAACTCCTCCACAATTAGGACACTTACCAACTATTTCTCTATCTGATAAAAATTTGTTGCATTTTTCACAGAAGACAGCCGGTTCATCTTTCTCATAAATCCAGCCATTTTCTTTTAATCTTAAAAATTGTTTTTGAACATAATTACTATGATAATCTGTCATCGTATTAGTATATAAATCATATTCAAATCCTAAGTTATTAAAAGTCTTAACAAATTCATCATGATAAAAACCTGCTATTTCTTCAGGAGTTTTACCCTCTTTTCTAGCTCTTTCTGTTATAGGAGTACCATGGCAATCAGAACCAGATACATATATAACATTATCTCCTTTACCTCTATAGTATTTAGCTAGTACATCTCCTGGAAGTAATGAAGCTAAATGCCCAACATGTAAATAATAGTTTGCATAAGGCCAAGCCCCTCCAATAAAAATATCTTTCTTCATAAATATCATTCCCTTTCTTCTAGCGAGTTCAAAAGATTACTTAGAAAACAAAAAAGTAACCCATCCCCAAGGACGAATTACTCGTGGTACCACCTTAATTACTTCTTAATATCTTAATGCGATAAACATTATATCTTACTACTACTTCAGATATACAACTCCCAAGTCATGTTCAAATACTCTTCACTAAGAAAGGCTTTCACCCGGTGACCCTTCATCTCTAATAGCTACTAACTATTCTACTCTCTTGTTCCCCGTTTTTTCTAATAACATTAAACAACATTTTATTACATTTGTCAAAGTATTTTATTTGAATACTTCAAAGACTTTTCCAAAACCATTCCTGATTGTCTCACATCATCAATGAATTCAGAATAATTAGATTCCCTATTTAAAGAATCTAAAAGACCAACGTTAAAAGCATCCTGCACCATGTTTTTCGGAAAAACCTTATAAGGCTCTTTGCTAACATCAAAGAGTTGTAAATGTGAACTAATATCCTGACCAATAATACTTTTATAGTCATGCTCTTTAAAAGATCTGATCATTAACTCATATAAATATAAAGGTTTAGTAAGAACAATAATATCATCCATGCAAAATGAAAAAGTTCTTTCTTCATATCTACGTGTAAGTAATAAGTATTCAACATTTTTTGGTATACCATATATTTCTTTTTTATCTTCTCTATAAGGCTTAACTCTTATTACTCTTCTATCGTCAAAACTGCCACTATAATAATCAGTTAATAGTTTTTCTTGTCTTTTAGTCTCTTCTGCTGTAAAATCATATTTTCTCAACATATGAAAAACCTTACTTACACGACTATCACCACAGCTATCTAACAAATTATTCCAATTTAAATAAAAAGGTTCTTCATCTAATACTTTAACACATCCTAAAGCATTTAAGATTCTATAATCATGAGGTATTTTCTCTATTTCACTAGTTTTAAATTGTTTTACTTTTTCCAAATTAGGATTAATTATAAAAGTTTCTATATTATCGTTTGTTTCTCTAAATAAATACATATCATCATCTCTTTTTTTAAACTTTCTAATATACTAACAGTAAATATACTTAAAAGTCCAATCATTGAAAAAAAGAAAAAAACGATATAAATCGCTTATTTTCTTTTTTTAGAAGATTAGAAACTATGACCTCCTCCGCCACCGGAAGAACCTCCGCCGCCAGAGCCACCAGAAGAACCACTGCCGCCTCCACTACTTGAAGGAGGATTATACCTTTTACTGGTTCCAATCTTCGTAGCTTCTATATCACCCATTTTAAAATCCTTTTTAGAATAGCTTAATAATTGTTTTGCAGATACTTTAGGTATCCTTGTTTTATTTAACATAAATAAGAAAGTTCCAAAAAAACCTAATGTAATAGATATTAAAGCATTAATAATATGTCTCATAGGTTCCATAATTTTTTTACCTTCTAGTAAATCATACATTTCTTTATAAGCTTCCAAAGCACACTCATAATATAAAGTTGCAGTTGCCTTTTGATATATATTATCAGTTATTAAATAAGCTTTATTACTAGTAATCACCTCATAATTAGCTCCATCAGAAAATATATATATTTCTCGCAAATCCATATCTATTAAGAAGACTGTACCACTTTGTGAACCAAACAATGAATGATAATAACTACTTGCATAACCTGAAGTTGTATAACCAGGATTATCAGCAATTGATTTAAATATAATATGACCATACTTAGTTAAAGGTTTCATCTTTTCAGCTAAATCTTTCTCCTGATTACTACTAAGTAAATTAGCATCATCTTCTATAACCACTTTATATCCGCTATCATCATTACTATACAAATAACCTTGATCTATTTCTTGCGTTACACTATTATTATCTTCTATATTTTCTATATCATCTTCATCTATTGCAAATACTATTAAAGGAAAAAATAATAAAAATAGTATAATTCCTATATGTTTTTTCACTTATCATCGCCTCCTCTTTCTTCTAATTGAGGAAGTTTACTAGATACTAATAAATTTCTTTCTACAACAATATCATAAAAAGACCAAATTGCTAGTATAAAATTAACAATAGCTACACCATAATAATAAGCATCGTTTACCGGTTTAAAACATATCACTATTATACCTATTATAATTCCCAAAACTTGTTTATATAAATATTTTTTTATTTTTTCTTTAAAAGGAATCTTTGCTTTTTTTTGTTCAGCTTTAGATATGTTATTTACAGCATTATATCCCATATCATCATAATGTTTTTCAACCAAGCTTATCTTATCTAATTGTGAACTAGATATAAAATAACTAATAATTAAAAAGATTATTGAAAATATAACAATACCAATTGGTAATAATATCAATCCATGATTAATAATCATAAATATAATAGCAGCAATAATTAATGATCCCAAAATATATTTTTTAAAATCAAATGGAAGATCCATAGCAACTTTTCCCGTTTGTCCATTTACAACAGCGTAATGAATATAATTTTTATTCTTATCCCTAATAGCTAAAAAATAAACTGGAAACATCCCTATCTTTCTTTCTGAAATAGTCGGATTAATTTTTGGTGTACTACATCCATATTTTGCAAATTCTTTATTTTTAGCCATTCTTTTTGTAGTATCATCTTTAACAATTTTTGTTACTAAACTATCATAAATATTATTTCTTACATCTTTAACATCCGCATAATAACCAATTAAATAATTCTTATTATACTCTTCAGCCTGAGTAAAATCATAAGGTATACTCTCTGTATACTTATCAAATAATTTAGAAACTAAGTCATATGAAATTCCTTGATAATCAGTATCTACATTTGTAGAGAGCGAATAATCATCATAATAATCATATTACCTCTAGAATGATTATATTTATGTCCTATATTCTTAGAATTTTGATGATAAGAAACTTTATATACACAATAAGGCATATATATACCTCTAAATTTCTCAACAACTATATCATCCTTCATATACCTAGGAGCAAAAACAGCTTTATTAATTTTCTTTTTATAAGCTTCTATACATTGCTCTTTCGTTATTTTAAAAGGAATAATATAATCCGGATTATTAATTTCTGTCATTTTGCCTTCTAACATAGCTTGTGATCCACAATAACTACAAAAAGTTATTGCCGTTTCATCAAAGGTTAATAATTCCGCCCCACATTGACTACATCTATATGCCGTCGCTTTAGTAGTACTATCTATCTGTTTTTCTGTTTTTTTAGCTTCTTTAGCTTCAACATTTAACTCTTTAGGATTAAACTTAGAAGAACAATATTCACATTTAACCACTTTATCTCCAGGACTATAGTTTAATTCTCCACCACAATTAGGACACTTAATCACATTATCACGTATAATCAATCTTATAGAAATATTAATCTATTTGATTGATTCCTTTCTATTTATATTTTGATATGTTTATTAATTTTTATTTTATTACCATGGTAATAAAACAAAAATTTTCGCAACGACTAAACTATATCAATATTTTTATTATTATACTTCTAGAAGTATAATAATTTCGCACTGTGGATTTGTTTCTATATTATTACAGCCATTTTTGGACTGGTCGAGGTGACTCAAACCACAGATTTTTAATTTAATTGTTAATTAGTTAGTTAACACGAATGTTTTACCATTTGATGTTTTATTATTTTACGTGATTACATGATTAGAAAGACTGTGGCAAACTATCAGTGCAATTATACTAATTTTAGGAGGTGCTTATAAATGATATATTTCGTTGGTATTGATATATCTAAGTACAAACACGATTTCTGTATTATCTCAAATACAGGTGAAATAATTGTAGAAAATTCTTCTTTTGAGAACAATCAAAAAGGATTCCAATCACTTGTTGATCTATTGGAACCCTACGATAAGCAATGTGTCCGTATTGCTTTTGAAGCAACTGGACACTATTCTTTGAATTTGGAATTGTTCTTAACCAATCAAGGATATTCATTTATGAAAATGAATCCGCTTGTCGTACATAACTATTTGAAAGCTCGAAGCTTACGTAGAACTAAGACTGATAAAGCCGATAGTAAAACTATTGCTAGTTATCTAATGTCTGTTCAGTACATCCCAAATTCAACTTTATTATACCACACTTATACTTTAAAGCAACTTTGTAGGTCTAGAGAAACTTTGGTTAAAGAAAGAAGTAAAATAGCAGTATTATTAACTAATCAACTAGATTTTGCTTTTCCAGAATTAAAACCATTCTTTCAAAATAAAATTTCCGCTACTTTATTATATATTTTGGAAAAATATAAAAATGCTTCCCATATTGCTTTAATGAAAGATTATGAATCTCTTAGAAAAGTATCACACGGTAAATTTAGTTATGCAAAGTTTGCTAAACTAAAAGAACTTGCTAAAAGCACAGTTGGTTATCATGACGAAAACTCAGACTTACTTATTTCTACTTATGTTTCTCTATATAATGAACTTTCAAATAAAATTGATCCAATAGATAAACAAATTTCTACAATTATCAAAGAACTAAATCCAAGAATCTTATCAATTCCTGGTATAGGAGTAATATCTGCAGCTTCAATTATTTCTGAATATGGAGATATTAATAATTTTTCATCTCCAGCTAAAATGTTAGCTTATGCTGGACTTGAACCAAGTATTAACGAATCAGGAACATTACAAAGTAATGGTAAAATGGTTAAACATGGTTCGGGCCATCTAAGATATGCATTAATGAATATTGCAATGATTATCTTAAGACATTCTCCTTGTTTCTATGATTATTACCTTAAGAAACGTTCTGAAGGTAAATGTCATAGAGTTGCATTATCTCATGTGTGTAAAAAACTTATAAGAGTTATATATTCACTTGAGAAATACAATCATATTTTTGATCCGTCTTTATTGAAATAATCGATATTGCCAATTATTTCAAAAATTTCACACTGTGAAATATTTTTGGCATGGGATAATTTCCAATTTATAACAAACTATCAAAATATCAATTTTTATATTGACTTCTAATAGTTAGTCACCTATATAAATTATATCAAAAAAGACTAGATTTACCTAGTCTTTTAATCTTTTTATATTAGTTCTTCTTTGATTTAATTGGAGCTTGTACCACAGTCTCGTTGGGAATGACTATGACTAAAATGACTATATTTCAATTATCTTACTTAATAATGCTATTTATAACTAGCACCAATTTTGATAAGTTTCCTTTGTATCTTTTTTTCATTTTTAATGGCATCATCAAGCCTAATCAGCAATTCATTAAAATCAATATTTTTTTCTTCATATTCAGATTCAAATACCTGTCTTTCACAATATGGTCCTTCTGATTTTTTTATACCTACATAACCATAATCAAAAGCCACATATAATGTTTTTCCATCCATAAGTTGCTTTGCTAAGTATGGATAAAAGCTTATAAAATCAGTTTTTTCATAGTTGTAAGGAATTATTCCATTATTTGTTTCTAATAAAATGGTTGTTTGAAAAAAGCCTTCATCATTATAATTAACAAACATAAACTTAGATAAATAATTAACATTCATCCAAAGCACCTCTTAAAAGCATTATATCAAAAAGGACTAGCTTTTACTAGTCTTTTAATTACTTCTTATTAGCCAATTTTGCTTGTACGGGAGCTAGCTTAGGGGTGTTATACGTGAAGTTTGCATATTGGAAAGTAATTAATTCAAAAAACTGGATACTAGAGTTACAGAGGGGTTATAGAAAATAAACATCATAATATCTTAATCTTCCGATTGTTTTAATTTTTCAAATTCATTTCTCTCATCGATAATATTAATTGAATTTATATCAATTTCTTTATCCTTATATTTATTTTCCAAATACTTAATGAATTCTATTTCTAATTTATCAGTTCCTTTAGTTTTATAATCATTATTCTTTATTGCATTTTCCATTTTCGATCTTAATAGTTTCCATTTTTTATAATAATTTGTTTTATATTTGAACATAAAACCTGAGCTATCTTCAACAACAAAGCCTTCAACAAAGCAATTATTCAACCTAAAATCTTCTTGTTTAATTTCATTAAATCTATCTTCAAACTCTTCAACGTTATTAACTACGTATACTAATTTTTTGATTTCAACTTTGTTCTTATCAGCAAATGCTTTTAATTCATCATAGTTAACTTTTGAATAGTTTATAGAATTATAAATCTCATCTAATAAAATCAATCTATCTTCTCCATATTCAATTATGTGTTTATCATTAACAGAATCAACTACTTCAAAAATCATACTAGAATTATTATTAATTAATCTTTCTTTGATAGAATTTTGTTGCTCTTTATCGAATAGTTTATCGAATATATTTCTGAAATAATCGCTATAATCACCGGAGATTTGGGATTTAGTTCCAAAAACAAATTCATTATTGTAAATTGATAATATCCCTAAAAAGCCATTATATTTTAAATAGAAATATGCTGGATAATTTAATTTTTCTTTTAAGTTTTCGTATTTAGTTTCTTCTCTTTCATCCAAATTGAAAAATTTATTATAACTTCTAGCTATTACTAAATAATTTTTAGTATCAATGAATAACCCTCTAGCTTGAGTTGTAATATTATTCCATACCTTATTATAAAAAGCTTCTTTTGAAAAGTTAAAAGATGAGACATTATCTTCTAATTCTTTTTCAAATATATACTTATTTCTTCTCAAGTTTTCAATTAACGAATATGTATTTTCTTTTTCAACTAATTTTGGATCATAATTATTATTCTTATAATTATTAAAATTAAAACTTCCATCATCATTCAAAGTTAGAACTCTTAAGTAGCCACCATTTTCAATATCACCATCTAAATTATAAGAGTATTCGTACTTATTATAGTCTATTCCATAGTGATTTCTATGGCCATGTATTTGATATACTTTTTTATTTTGTTTACTCATAAAGTCGTTATAAATTTTGTCGATATCAACATCATATTTATCAATTCCATAGATGAATGAATTAGTACTATAGAAATCTAATGATTTTTTTGGATAATATGGAATGCCACCATGTGAAATAATATAATGTTTTTCTTTAAACTCAATATTAACTATTTGTGATAATCCTTTTACTAATCCCCTAATTTCGCTTTTACTAATTTTACCTTCTAATTCTTCTAAAGTTTTCATTAAATCATAATCTAATCTATATTCATCGTCACAAGCATACTTATATAATCTGTCTTCGTGATTTCCAGTTAAAAATATAAAATTCTTTTTATCTAATTTATTTTTAATAAAATTAAATACATCTATATTTTCAAAGCCTCGATCAAAGTAATCTCCAGTGAAAATATATAGTTCATTATCCTTAATTGGATAATTTTCAAAATACTCATTTAATGGTTTGAAATTACCATGCAAATCTCCAAAAATATGAATTTTATAGTAAGAATCTACATTTCTTGGAGTCATATTAATAACATTATTGAACTCTTCAGGTTTTATTAAAGTAAATGCTTTTGAAATCTTTTCCTTTTGCAATGCTTTGTATATTCTTTTTATAGATTCTTCTGGAACCCATTTTTTTATATCTCTTTCATTGTTTCTTTTAATTAACTCATCATATTCAATATCAGTAAAATCAATTACATATAATCTATATCTGTATTTTTCAGCCAATTTTTTATAAATAGATAAGTCTTTTGCATACACATGCATAGCATCGATAAAAGTTAATTCTCCTTTACGCATTCTATCTTCTAATATTTGAAGCAATAAATTCCATACTCTATTATTATTAAATTGTGGAATCATTTCATTATAATGAATGGTCATCTCAGGAGAGTTGTACATCAAGCGTATTTTATCTGGATTTAGTGTAAAATCTTCTAAATTATTTTTATTAATAAATGTAGATTTTCCTGAAGCCATAGCGCCTCTTAAAATAAATAATTTTCTCACTGATATCACCTCACTAATAGATATATTATATCATGAATTTAAGTTATTTTATAATTAATAGAAGCCATCGCAATATTACTATTTTCCGAACAAACAAGACTAGATTTCTCTAGTCTTATTTAGTTTAATTACTTATTGTTTTTTGTTTTGATTGCGGCTTGTACTGGCACTTACATAAGGGGGGTATAGAAAATATAAGACATAATATCTTATTCTTCCGATTAGTTTAACCTAATGCAACGTCAAGAATCATCATTATAATGAATCAAAATGCAAAACCTAGTGCTTCTAATTTGAATGTTTACCTGCTTGAGATTCTAGTATTAATTCTTCTACTGCCACATGTATCATTGCACTAGCTGCAAATAATAATTTTAGTATCTATATTTAATAATTCTATCATCAGATCTCAACTTTTTTCTTGCATTTCTTTTTAAATAATTAATCTTAGACTTCTTTATTCCATAGAAATCACTAATTTCACCGTATGTTAAACCAGGATTTCCATCTATATCATAAGATAGTCTCATTATTTGAGCTTCATCTTCCGATAAATCTTCTAAAGCATCTAAATAATCATCTATAAATTCCTCATTTGATATTCTTCTAGTATAATCTACACTATATGGCATATCTTTTATCATATAGTGTATGCTTGATGGTTTATATGGTACTTCCATATCATAATCAAGAGAAAACCCTTGAACACTATAATTCGCTCTATTTTTTTTGGCATATTCATTCCAATCTTCAAATCCACCTGATACAATACAATAAGCATTTCTATATGATATATGCTCTTTTCTAGCCATACACTTAATAAGCTGTTTATATATATAAGATTGCGCATATGCTCTGAAAGAATTTTTAGTTGCAAAATGTAGACAATATTTTGCAGCAGCAATTAAACCTTCTAAAGCTGCATAGTATAAATCCTCTATTGGAAATTTTTCAAATTGAGAATTCCATTTTCTCACTATTTTAAATACTATATCCATAGATCCCTCTACAACCCTCATTTGAGATTCCTGACTTAGATATGGTCTTTTTGGTTTATGTTTCAACATTTCTTCTCTTGCTTTATTTATCTCATTAATTCTTTCTTGTACGTTCCTTTTTTCTTCTTCTGTACCAAATATACTTAATAAAAATCTTTCTTCTGCTGTCATATTATAACTTGGAAGAGAACTATTAAATTTAGCTTCAGTTTCAGCATATGCTTTTGTAGTTACACCTTCTGATATATATATCTTTCTTATTTCTTCATCTGTAAGACAAAATGAATTATCTAACCAGTCTTTTTCTATTACATCCAAATCAAACATAGGCTTCACCAGTTAATTATTATATATAAAAACAATTTAAAACACAATAAAAACTAGATTTCTCTAGTCTTTATTAGTTTAATTACTTATTGTTTTTTTGCTTTGATTGCAGCTTGATCAACTGCTAGCCTAGGGGGTATAGAAAATAAACATCGTAATATCTTAATCTTCCGATTATTTTATTTATTATTTGAACAGTATATAAATAATTCTTCATGTGTATAAGTTCTGCTTTTTACAATATTGAACTTTTCATTACATTTAATTACATCATAGAATGGTGTGTCGTAATAAAGAAGTTCTTCATCTCCACCAAGATACATTGAAGTTTCTCTAAACATAGGTGCAACATTATTTCTTTTAACATTAATATAATCTGTAAAAAATAATATACCTAATGTTCCTAAAAAGATTATTAATAATAAAGGTAATCTTACAGAATATTTTATTCCTCTTGTTAATTTTGACATACCAATTAAAAATATAATTACACCAAATACAGAATATATTGATCCCCAACTACTTTCACTTGGAAATATCATAATAGCTGACATCGATATAAATAATCCAAATATAACTAATAATAATCCTATTACATTACTATATTTATTTATTCTTTTAGTTGAATAATCAATTGTATTAACAATATTTTCTTCAAACCTCTCTTGATATTTATCTTTGCTTATTTTCTCACCACTCAATAAATCATTAATAGTTATTCCTAACACATCACACAGTGGTTTAAATAAAGACAAATCAGGCATGTTTCTACCATTCTCCCAATTACCGATTGATTTATCTGTAACACCTAATTTTTCTGCTAACTCTGATTGTGTCATTTTTTTATCTTTACGACACTTTGATATAAACTTTCCAATTTTTTCTTGATTCATAATTTTTCTCCCTTCACACTAAAATCATATAACTATAACAATTAATTTAACAGGAAATGATTCTAGGGTTATCAAAATTAGTAAATAAGAAATTAAATTTCTACATATATTTTACCATAGAAAAAGTAGATTCTTACATCTACTTTGATATTTCGTAACTTCTTAATATTCCGACTTCTTTTATTTATCCAATTTAATATATTCATCTCCAGTATGATAATATATATTCTTATCTTTTAAATCTGAATAATATTTTTTTACTTCTCTAATAAATTCATCATCTTTCCATTGATAATTTATTACTTTGTTTTCTATATCATCAGGATACATTTCTTTAATTGAAGAAGTATA
>Ga0247609_10005522_pt1 | contig 12403 bp, 11 predicted proteins | sample 172DNAGHGlowgp2_FD_193487 | JGI IMG/M metagenome (GOLD analysis project Ga0247609, IMG submission 193487) | Sheep rumen microbial communities from Palmerston North, Manawatu-Wanganui, New Zealand - 1728 DNA GHGlow gp2 | ecosystem: Host-associated > Mammals > Digestive system > Stomach > Rumen ... | reverse complement strand
GATTATTTATGGACTTTGTTGGTAATTAGTGATGATAAAAAGTTTGTATTTGATTTAATAGACCTAATATATGATAGTGATATAGAGGTTACTATTCATGATAATTTGCAAGTATCTTCTAATTCGAAAACTGAAACTCGAGAAGTAAATGAAGAAGTAACATATGATGATGGTAGTGTAGGTACAGTTACATATACATATACAACAACAACAACTATTACTACGGAAAAGAATAAACTAGAAACAGGTGTAACTTATGCTGATACATGGTGTGTAGAATATAAAAGAGAATATGATTATTCAGAAAGTGAAGATGGTTCTAAAAGATATTCAGGTTCAACACCAGAAATAAGAGAAAAAACAGAGAGGAATCCAGAAGATAAGGATGAGAAAAATTTTGTTACAGTATTATGTAGTAAGAGATGTAAAAATGCATATGATAATATAAAAAGTGTTGCAGAATGGCTATTTGAGGCATTAGAAACCAATGATAATACTAAAGACATGGTTGATTTAACAAAATATTTGTTATATAAGACATATGATAAGAGTTATGGAGTAAAAAGTTTTGATTTTGATGAATATGTAACAAGAAATATGGTATCAAAAAAATCATCAATGGATTTATTTAAACAATATTTACATTATTGGGAAGGAACACCAGGTATAAGTGATGATGGAGAAAAATATTTAATAGGACTTGATAAAAAGGGAGTAACAACTGTAGGATATGGTATACATATAACTACTTGTGGATATTATAAAGAATTTAAAGAGGCAGGCTATGATTTAAATGTAGGATCATATATTGATAAAAAATTTGTTGATGAAATAGAAGATAAAATTATAAATGACTATATTGAAAAAATAGAAGAGAAATTTGAAGATTACGAATTAAAACCATACCAAAAATTTGCATTAGTATCTAGAATGTATGATTGTGGAAGAGAAGGGGCATTTGCAAAGAAAAATTTACTAACATTTGAAGAAGCATATAATCTTTACTGGGATGAAGAAGAAGATGACGAGTATGGAGAACCAAAAAGAGATGATATGTTTAATCATAAATTATATAAAGTATATATGTCATATCCAATATATTCTGGAACAATGAAATTAGATATATCAAATTTAACAAATAGAAGACAATCAGAATGGATATTATTTAAAACAGGATATTTTGATGTAGTACAACAATTTTGTGACGAAAAGTCAATGGGAAGTAATGATATAGTTGAAATGGCAATAAAATGTCATGCTTATTTAAGAGAAAATAGATATACTTATGCTCAAGCTGGAATAAATATTCCTATACGAGGAGGAAGTACAGTAGATTGTAGCTCTTTTGTATCATGGGTATTGTATGAAGCTGGATATGAAGGATTTGAAGGTTACCAAAAAACAAGTTATGTATTTAATAGTAATCCATGGGGATGGCAAGAAGTTAGCTTGAGTGATGCACAACCAGGAGATATATTATGTTATAACGGACACGTTGAAATATTTGCTGGTATGGATGGAGGTAGAGTTGTAGTATATAATTGTGGTAGTAATTCTTCTATTTGGGCAGAAGGAATTAATTCAGATATGCCAGAAACTAGTTATTCTGGAAGTGGTTCTGGTATAACTAAAATATTAAGACCACCATCATTATAAAAAAGGAGATAAAGTATGAAAAATAAAAAAATTATAATAATTTTAATGACAATTTTTATAATTATTTGTATAGTTGCTATATCTTTAATTATTTATATAAATAAAAAAAAGTATATTGGTTCTGACTATCAAGATACAGAATTTGAAAGAGATATTTCACATGAAGTAATAAAAACAAGCACAAATAAGGTAACTGATAGAAACAATTTCTATGCTGTAAAAAAAATTATTGGAAATTATGTAAGTAATATTATAGAACAAAATATTGAATCTGATGATACTTTTGAAGAGGGATTAGATGAAGAATATATTCAAGAAATAAAAGAATACAAAAAGAATGAAAATAACAAGGTATATTTACAATTAAATCCTGAATATATTTCTTCAAATAATATAACAAAGGAAAATGTAAATGATTATGTTGAAAAGCTATTGTTAGATAATATAAGCCAAGAAGAAATAGAAGAAAACTTAAATATAAACATATATATTAATGAAATGTATTATAAACAAAATAGCATAAATACAACAACATATCTTGCAATAGGAACATTTGTTAATAGTATAAATTCAGAAGAAATACCATTTAAAATATTAGTAGATTTAGACTCAAAAAATAATGTATATTATATTACACCAACAAAATATTTTGAAAATACAGATGAAAATAGTGAAGAAATATTAGAACAATATAATTCTCCAAACGAAATTGAAAAAAATGAAGAAAACACTTTTAAATTTGCAAATGTTGATGATTTTACTGTTATAGAAGATTATATTTATGATTTCAAAAAAAATCTTTATAAAGATATAGATAAATCTTATGAGCTGTTAGATAAAGAATATAGAGAAAAGAGATTTGATAATATTGAAGAATACAAAGAATATGTTAAGGAAAATATAAAAAGTCTGTTATCTATATCAGCAGAAAGTTATGCAAAAGATAAAAAGGATGATTATACAGAATATTTAATTTTAGATAATAATGATAATTATTATATTATAAAAGAAACAGCAATAATGGATTATACTATATTACTAGATACATATAATGTGAAAACACAAGATTTTATTGATAAGTACAAAAAAGAGGAAGGCCAAACAAAAGCTGGAATGCAAGTACAAAAAGTAATACAAGCTTTAAATTTAAAAGATTATAAATATATATATAATCACTTAAATGAAAATTTCAAACAAAATAAATTTGGTTCATTTGAGAAATTTAAAGAGTATATGAAATACAAATATCCAGATACATACAAAGTGTCTTATTCTACAGGTTCAAAACAGGGTGATACATACATTCAACCAATCACACTTGAATCAACAAAAGGAGAAAAAATAGATAATAAAATAATAATTCAGTTAAAAGAAGACTTAGAATTTGTAATGTCATTTAATGTAGAAGATTAAAAAAGAAGAGGGGAACCTCTTCTTTTTAAAATAATTGAGAAAAGAAATCTCTGATAAAGGGAATTTTATATAAAATATATAAGATTAATCCAGTCAAAGCTACAGCAAGGATATCTTTCATTTTCTCAGAAAATGTTTTCTCATATTTTATTTTATAACCTCTATTTTTTAAATCTTGAATATAAGCATCATGGTATGCTTTTTGTTTTGCTTGTTCAATTTCATAATTAAAATTATTCAATTGCTGTTGATTATTAATATAATTTTGTTGATTAGACAAAGAAGAATTATAAATTTGCTGTTTTAGTTTATATAATTCTTGTTTTAAAAGTTCATTTTCATCATATAATTTAGAATATTGTTCACGAGTTATTGTATTGTTATCTAAAGTTAAATCATATGTAGCCCTTTTTTCTTTATCTGAAAGAATTTCATAAGCCTCATTTATTTCTTTAAATTTTATTTCGGCTTCAGCTTTTTCATCTTCTTTTTTTGTATCAGGATGATATTTTTTTGCTAATGTTGAATATGCTTTTTTTATAACTTCAGGAGAAGCTTTTTTACTCACTTCTAATATATCATAATAATTTTTATCCATTTTTAACCTCATTTATAGCAGTTTGTACAATATTTTCATTTTTTATTGCATTAATTTCATTTTGTTTTGTTTTTAAATTATCTTTAGCAACAGTCATAAGAAGTTTAATTCTATTAGTTTGATTAGATTCACTTGCACCAGGGTCATAATCTACAGGAGAGATATTGGCTTCTGGAAATTTACTTCTAATTGTTTTTATAACACCTTTACCCACAACATGATTAGGTAAACAAGCAAAAGGTTGAACACAAATAATATTTGGAATTCCATTTTCAATATATTCAATCATTTCTGCGGTTAAGAACCAACCTTCTCCAGTTTGATTTCCTATTGATAAAATATCTTTTACTTGTGTTTCTAAATGCCAAATGTCACAAGGTTGTAAATAACCTTTTTTAGAATTTGCTAAAGCAATTTTAACATCTTTTTCTAAAATATCAATTAGCTTAATTGCTGTTTTCATTATTTTTGATGATGTTTTATTTATATTAAGTAAGCTATTAAAAGTTACTTTATGTGTACACATGAATTTAACAAATCCCATAAAGTCTGGAAGTACAACTTCTGCACCTTCTCTTTCTAAAATATCTGCAACAAAATTATTTCCAAAAGGATGATATTTAATTAAAACTTCTCCAACTATACCTACTTTAGGTTTTTCTATAGAGGTATCTAATTCTATTTTTTCAAAATCATTTACAATATCATAAATACTTTGTTTAAATTCAGAATTTGATGATTTTGCAACTAATTTTTTGCATTTTTCCATCCATTTATCAAAAATTTGTTGAGTTTCTCCTTTATTTATTTCATAAGCTCTATTTTTAGTAAGCATTTTTTGTAATAAATCACCATAAACAACCATTTTTAAAAGTCTCTCAGCCATAGGGATTGTAAGTTTAAATCCTGGCATTTTTTCCATTCCAACAATATTGAATGATATAACAGGAACTTGTGAAAAACCAGCATCTTTTAATGCCTTACGGATGAATCCAATATAATTTGTTGCTCTACATCCACCACCTGTTTGACTCATTATTATTGCAGTTTTATTTACATCATATTTTCCAGATTGAAGAGCTTCAATAAATTGTCCTGTAGTTAATATTGAAGGATAACAAGCATCATTATTAACATATTTTAAACCTGTTTCAACTGTTTTTTGTGTGCAATCTCTTAAAAGATCTACATGGTATCCACTTGCTCTAACTGCAGATTCTAATAACTCAAAATGAATTGGAGCCATTTGTGGCATTAAAATGGTATAATCTTTTTTCATATCTTTGGTAAAAATAACTCTATTTAAGCCATAATTTCCACTAGCTTTTTCTTCATTCTTTTCTTTTTCACGTTTTTTCATACTAGCAATTAATGAACGTATACGAATTCTTACAGCACCTAAATTGTTTACTTCATCTATTTTAATTAAAGTATACATTTTATCAAAACTAGATAAAATTTCTTCTACTTGATCTGTTGTAACAGCATCAACACCACAACCAAAGGAATTTAATTGTACTAATTCTAAGCAATCATGTTTTCCAACAAAATCTGCTGCAGCATACAATCTTGCATGATATACCCATTGATCTACAACTCTAATAGGTCTAAGAACTTCAGATTTATCAGAAACACTATCTTCAGTTAAAACAGCCATACCTAAAGACGTAATTAAAGTATCTAATCCATGATTAATTTCAGGATCAATATGATAAGGTCGACCTGCTAAAACTATACCTTTTAAATTATTTTCCTCTAAATATCTAACTGTTTCAGTTCCTTTATTTCTAATGTCATTTTTACATTTCTGGTATTCCAATTCTGCTTTTTGAGCAGCTTCAAGTAGCTCATTTTTAGTAAAATGGTATTCTTTAAATGCATCTAATTCCATTATTTTTTTAACTAAATTTTTCTTATCTAAAGGTAAAAATGGGTTAATAAATTTAATATCAGGTCTAGTTAAATTTTCAACATTATTTTTTAAAACTTCTGAATATGATATTACAATTGGACAATTATAATGATTGTCAGCCTTTTCATATTCTTTCCTTGAATAAGGTATACAAGGATAAAAAATAGTAGTAATTCCTTGTTCTATTAAGCTTTCTATATGTCCATGTGAAAGTTTTGCAGGATAGCAAACTGATTCAGATGGCATAGATTCCATTCCTTTTTCATAGGTTTTTCTTGTACTTTTTTCAGAAATAATTACTCTAAAACCAAGGGAAGAAAGGAAGGTAAACCAAAATGGATAATCCTCATACATATTTAAAACCCTAGGTATCCCAATTGTACCTCTTGTAGCATATTGTTCTTCTATAGGTTTGTAATCAAATAATCTTTCATATTTATATTGAACCAAATTAGGTAGGTTCTTAGATTTAGTAATAATTCCAGCACCTTTTTCACAGCGATTACCAGATACGTGTATTTGTCCATTACTAAATCTATTTATAGTTAATTTACAGTGATTTTCACAATTATTACATCTAGTGTGTGTAACTTTAATTTCTAAATTGTCTATTTCCTCAGTTGATAAAATAGAAGATACATATTCCATATCTAAATTTGATTCATATTGTTCTTTAGAAAGTAAAGCCATTCCATAAGCTCCCATAAGACCAGCTATATCAGGTCTTACAACATTCTTACCTACTATTAATTCAAAAGCTCTTAATACTGCATCATTATAGAAAGTACCACCTTGAACAACAATATGATTACCAAGTGTTTCTACATCTCTTACTTTCATAACTTTTTGAATAGCATTTTTTATAACAGAATAAGATAAACCACTAGATATATCACCAACTGAATAACCTTCTTTTTGTGCTTGTTTAATTTTTGAATTCATAAAAACAGTACATCTTGACCCTAAGTCAACAGGAGTTTTAGCTTTTAAAGCTTCTTTTACAAACTCATTTATATCTAAATTCAAACTTTTTGCAAAAGTCTCAATAAATGAGCCACAACCTGAAGAACATGCTTCATTAAGCATTATATTATCAATAGAACCATTTTTCATTCTAATATATTTCATATCTTGGCCACCAATATCTACAATACTTGTAACATTAGGTTCGAATTTTTTGGCAGCTGTATAATGAGCAATAGTTTCAATTTCATTTAAATCAACATTTAAAGCTGTTTGAATAAGCTTTTCACCATAACCTGTAACACCACTATACCTAAGTTTAGCTTTATTTGGAAGAGCTTTATAAAGTTTTTTAAGCATATTCATAACACTCTGTAAAGGATTACCTTCATTACTTCCATATAAAGAATAAAGTAAATTACCTTCATTATCAATTAAAACAAGTTTTGTAGTAGTAGAACCGGCATCGATACCTAAGAAACAATCACCTTCAAAGTTCTCTAAACTTTTTTTATCAACTTGAGCTTTATCATGTCTTTGCTTAAAAATTTTATATTCCTCTTCATCTCTAAATAAAGGATCTAAAGGTTTAGAAGTATTATCATGAGAAATCTTTAAAAACTCAATTTTCTTAGCTAAATTATCTGGAGAAATAGATTCATCTCCAAAAGAATCTAGAGCAGCACCTTTTGCTACCAATAAATGAGCCTCATCAGGCACTATAATTTCATCATCTTTCAAATTTAAAGTTTCAATAAATCTTGTACGTAATTCAGATAAATAATTTAAAGGACCACCTAAAAAAGCAACATTACCTCTAATAGGTCTACCACATGCTAAACCAGAAATAGTTTGATTAACAACAGCTTGAAAAATAGAAGCTGCAATATCTTCTTTTCTAGCACCCTCATTAATTAAAGGTTGAACATCAGTCTTAGCAAAAACACCACAACGTGAAGCTATAGGATAAATTGTTTTATAACCTTTTGCAAGTTCATTTAAACCAGCTGTGTCAGTATGTAACAAAGAAGCCATTTGGTCTAAAAAAGCACCAGTACCACCAGCACAGGTACCATTCATACGCTGCTCAATAGATTGGTCAAAATAAATAATTTTAGCATCCTCTCCACCAAGTTCAATAACAACATCAGTTTTTGGAATATATTTTTCAACAGCACGTTTGCAAGAAACAACCTCTTGAATAAAATTAACCCTTAAAAATTTCGCTGCTGACATTGCACCAGAACCAGTTAAAGCTAAGGTGAAATTATTTGAAGGATATCTAATAAGTAAATCCTCTAAAACATTACATACGGTATTTTTAGTATCTGAATAATGTCTTTGATAATTTTTATATATAGTATTTTTGTTTTCATCCATAACAATAATCTTAACTGTAGTAGAGCCTACATCAAGACCAACATGTAATAAATTATCCATAACAAAGTCTCCTTTTTGTTGCCAACGGGGTCGGAGATTTTTGGCAAGTTTGTCAACATAAATAATTAAAAATTAATTTCAAAACTTGCCAAAAATCTCCGACCCCGTTGGCAACTTTTGAATTCTCTTAATTTTATACGGAAATCGCGTTTTTGTCAAATGGTAAATTATGGTTCTAATTTGGACAAACAAATAATAATATTAAATATAAAAATAAGTTTAAGGAGGAAAATATGAAAAATAAAAAAATTATTATTATTTTTTTTATAATATTATGTATAATTATAATTGGAGGATATTTGACAATCAATACTTTAAATAAAAAACAAAATGATAATCAAGAAGAATATACACCACAGGAAGAAATTTCAGAAGAACAGGTAAGACAAACGATGGTTACATTATATTTTGTTTCTAAAGAAACAAATGAATTGATGCCAGAAGCAAGGTTAATAGATATAAAAGAAATTTTAAATGATGCACCAGATAAATTAATAAACTTATTGATAGAAGGACCAAAAAATGAGAAATATAAAAATTTATTTCCACAAGGTACAAAACTTTTAAAAACATACATGGAAGGAGATATCATCTATTTAGATTTTTCTAATGAATTTTTAAACTATGACAAATCTAATGAAAACGAAAAACACAAATTAATTGATAGTATAGTAAATACATTGACAGAATTAACAGAAATAAATAGTGTAAAATTTTTAATTAATGGAGAACAAAATAATGAATTTAGAGAAGTATACTCAGCAAATAAATAATTATTTTAATAATTTATATATTTTTAAATAATTATGAAATTTTTTAAAATTATTTAAAAAAAATTCAACATCATTTAAGGATTTAACAGTATTTTCTTTATGAGTTTTAAAATTAAAATTTTTTTTAAGGGGTGGTTTTATATCACCTCTATTATTTATATTTGATAACATAAAATTCTCCTTATTTTGATTTTTTTATTATTTTATTATATAATATGCAAAATAAATTTTTTTGTTTAAGATATAAATATAAAAAGGAGAAATATGGATATTAATTTAAAGGAAAATGAAAGAATTGATGATTTAGAATTTAAAAATTTAAAAATAATTCAAAATAAGAATAATTTTTGTTTTGGTATAGATGCGGTTTTAATATCTGATTTTGCAAAAAATATAAAAAAAGATTCCACTGTTATTGATTTAGGAACAGGTAATGGAATAATCCCAATTTTATTATGTGGAAAAACAGAATTAAAAGAAATAATTGGTGTAGAAATTCAAAAAGATGTTGCATCTCTTGCAAAGAAAAATATTAAATTAAATAATTTAGAAAAAAAATTTAAAATAATAAATGAAAATATAATTAATTTAAAAAATAAATTAAAAAATAAAAAATTTGATGTTGTAATTACAAATCCACCATATAAAAAATTAAATTCTGGTTTAAAAAATGAAAGTGAAAATAAACTAATTTCTAGACATGAAGTAACTGCAAGTTTAGAAGATTTTGTTAGGGCTTCAAAGGATTTACTGGTAGACAAAGGAGAGTTTTATATGGTACATAGACCAGAGAGACTGGTTGACGTAATGACAATTTTAAGAGCTAATAATATAGAACCAAAAGTATTAAAAATGATATTTTCAGATAGAAATAGTGAACCAAAATTATTTTTAATTAAAGGAATAAAAAATGCAAAACCATTTTTAAGAATAGAAAAAAATTTATATATTTATGATGATGAAAAAAATTATACAGAAGAAATATTAAAAATTTATAATAAAAAATAATTATTTTTAAATTTAAAATAATTAGAAAAAAATAGAATAAATTCGAAAAAAAATGAAAAAAAAAGATTGAGGGAGTTTTTATATGGAAAAAAACAGTGAAGGAATATTATATATAGTTGCAACTCCAATTGGAAATTTGGAGGATATTACGCTAAGAGCAATTAGGATATTAAAACAGGTAGATTTAATTGCAGCAGAAGATACCAGACATACTTTAAAGCTATTAAATCATTTAGAAATTTCAAAACAACTGATTAGTTATCATAGACATAATGAAGAAATAAGAACAGATTATTTAATAAAAGAATTAAAAAATGGAAAAAATATTGCCCTTGTTTCTGATGCAGGAACACCTGGTATTTGTGATCCGGGTAATGAAGTTATAAAAAAATGTATAGAGGAAAATATAAATATTGTTCCAATACCGGGACCTTGTGCGATGATAAATGGGTTAATTGCATCAGGAATTAATACAGATGAATTTACTTTTTTAGGATTTTTACCATTAAATAAGAAAAATAGAAAAATTAAATTAGAAGAGATAAAAAATTCAAATAAAACAATTATAGTATATGAGGCACCACATAAAATAAATAAAACCTTAAACGACTTAAAGGAAATTTTGAATCAAAGAAAAATAGTTATAGCAAGAGAATTAACTAAAATACATGAAGAATATATTAGAGGAACTATAGATGAAATAATAAAAAAATCTGAAGATATAAAGGGAGAAATGATTATAATTATTGAAGGTGCTAAAAAAGATGATGAAAATGTACTAAATAATTTGAGTATAGAAGAACATTATAAATTTTATGAAGATGAAGGATTTGAAAAAAAGGAAATTATTAAAAAAATTGCAAAAGATAGAGGCGTAAATAAGGATGTTATTTATAAGAAGTTTATATAAACTATTATAACCAATGGAGACGGGACTTCGACCAATGAGGATTCGACCAATGGGGACGGGACTTCGACCAATGGGGACGGACCTTTTGGTTGATTAAATATATATCAAAAGCATAACAAATATTTAATCAACCAAAAGGTCCGTCCCCATTGGTCGAAGTCCCGTCTCCATTGGTCGAATCCCCATTGGTCGAATCCTATTTCTTACGAATTTTTATTTATTATCTAGTTTTCCAATTTTTTTAATACAATTATTACATATAAGTTTATCATTATATGTTGATAAATTTTTTGTATTTCCACAAAAAATGCAATTTGGTTCAAATTTTTTTAATATTATATTTGATCCATCTACAAATATTTCTATAGGGTCTTTTTCTACAATATTAAATTGATTTCTAATTTCTATCGGAATAACAACTCTTCCAAGTTCGTCCATTCTTCTTATAATTCCAGTTGATTTCATATTAAATCCTCCTTAAAAGTTAAAATTTATTTCTACAATCCTCCATATTATATTATATATATATCACAAATTATCATTTTGGTCAATTGATAGTAATAAAAAAAGTTATTTTGAATATAATTGTTTAGGTGATTATTTTGTTAAATTTAGTTTGGCCATTTTTTATAATAATATCATTTTTTTATGCAATTATTTCGGGAAATATAGAAAAATTAAATTCGTCTATTTTTGAAAGCACTTCTCAAGCAATTGAATTATCTATAAGTTTGTTAGGAACAATTTGTTTATGGAATGGAATTATGCAAATAGCAAGTAAAACAAGTTTATTAGAAAGGTTAACAAAATTTTTAATGCCAGTCTTAAAATTTTTATTTCCAAATTTAAAAAATAATCAAAAAATAAAAAATGAAATTGCTATGAATATGGTAGCAAATATATTAGGGTTAGGAAATGCGGCAACACCGTTAGGACTTAAAGCAATGGAATCTATGCAAAAAGATAATTTAAAAAAAGATACATTAAGTGACTCAATGATGATGTTTATTGTTATAAATAGTGCATCGATTCAACTTATACCAACAACAGTAATTGCAATTAGAAGTTCACTTGGTTCTGCAAATCCCACACAGATTGTTTTACCAGTATGGATTGCAACATTTTTTGCGGCTATTGCCGGGATTTTTGCTACAAAGTTATTAATTAGTATAACAAATAAGGGGACAAAGTAATGAAAACTATGAGTTTTGTTTCTAATTTATCAATGCCTTTAATAATTCTTTTAATTATAATTTATGGATTAAAAGAAAAAAGTATGGTATTTGATAATTTTATTGAAGGTGCAAAAGAGGGTTTAAAAATTATATTTAATATATTACCAACACTTGTAGGATTATTTGTTGCAATAGGTGCACTCAGAAGTTCTCGGTATTTTAGATTTTATTACAAATATTATTGGTCCAATGTTAAGTAAAATATCTTTCCCAACTGAAATATTGCCTTTAGCATTATTAAGACCTATTTCAGGTAATGGTTCAATGGCGATAGCTATAGATATATTAAAAAATTATGGAGTTGATAATAAGTTAGGATTAATGGCATCCACTATAATGGGGTCAACTGAAACTACCTTATATATAATTGCTTTATATACAGGTGCTGTAAAAATAAAAAATACAAGATTTATATTAATTGCAGCATTATTTGCTGATTGTATTGGGATTATGACTTCGATTATTATTTGTAATGTTTTCTTAAGATAGTATAAT
>Ga0247609_10005521_pt1 | contig 12405 bp, 14 predicted proteins | sample 172DNAGHGlowgp2_FD_193487 | JGI IMG/M metagenome (GOLD analysis project Ga0247609, IMG submission 193487) | Sheep rumen microbial communities from Palmerston North, Manawatu-Wanganui, New Zealand - 1728 DNA GHGlow gp2 | ecosystem: Host-associated > Mammals > Digestive system > Stomach > Rumen ... | reverse complement strand
AAGAGTTACGGACAAATCGTTTTAGATTTTTAGCCATGATAGATATAGACGATTTTCATCTTTGTAATAACGAACATGGACATCAGTTTGGTGATCTTTGTTTGAAAAAATTAGCAGACGCTTGTTTATTTATTAGTAGTGATGAATTTAAAGTTTATAGATATGGTGGTGAGGAATTTGTAATTCTTTCAAGATTATCTACACAGGATACAGTTAAGAAAATTAATGATATTAAAACAATTTACAATAAAGAATTAGGAATTACTTTAAGTGTTGGAATTGCTCAAAATGCCGATTATTATACTTACCAGCAAGTGCTTAAACAAGCAGATGAAAATATGTTTTTTGTTAAGCACAATGGAAAAAATAATATGAGCATTGATGGCGCAAATTTATTGAATTAATTGAAGTGTTTATATTTACAAAAATTTAAATAAATGTTATAATTAAACTGTAAGTTATGGAAACTTACAGTTTTTTATTTTTAAGGAGAAAACATGGAAGAAGCAAAAGAATTTTGCGAAGAACAGATTTTGGATTTATCACAAATTCAAAACAACGATGGCCCAAAAAACTATTTGGTAAGAAATCATTATTATTTTAACGAGGATATTAACAAAGATTCTGCAAGAGCTTTGATCATAAATTTGCACGAGTTAGCACTTTCAATTGCTAGTGCTTGTATCGAAACGGGCAATAAACCAGCTGAAATTGAACTTCATATCAATTCAAATGGTGGAAGTCTTTCGGAAGCTTTACAAATTGTTCAAGTAATTAAAGATATTCAGAATGGTGAAGCTTGTAAAATTGGTGATGCTTTAGTTCCTATTAAAGTAAATACGCATATCGAAGGTGAAGCCGATTCGGGTGCATCTCTTATCGCTTGTATTGGAAATTATAGAACTTGTTCTAAATATGCTATGAGTCTTATTCATCCAATGAGAGCAATTGATTCAATGCCTAAGACTCAGGAAGAGCAGGAAGTTGCGATAGCAAACAATAAAAAATGGAATGACATTTATAAAGGTGTTTATCTTGAGCATTCTAAACTTACAGAAGAACAGCTCGATACAATGTTTAAGACGGAAACTTATTATACACCTCAGCAATTGCTTGAGTTTGGATTAATTGATGAAATTTGTTAAAACAAGGAGAATTTTATGAAAAAGATTTACATTAGTGGAAAAATGACAGGGCTTAAGCCTCGTCAGATTAAAAAAATTTTCGGCAAAATAGAAAAAAGAATTGTTGAAAACAACCCAGACACATATGTAATGAATCCTGCGGTTACTTATAATATGTTAAAGTATGATGCTTTTTCATATGAAGATTGGCTGCGTATTGATTTTGCAATGATTGATGCTTGCGATGCAATTGTAATGATTCCTAATTGGAAAGATTCAATTGGTGCAAAACGCGAAATTGCTTATGCTTATAAGCATAATAAGAAAATTTATTATCCTAATTTTAAACTTAACGAAACATTTGGAAATTGGATTGAGAATGAAGATCTAACAAGAGAAATTACTCTTGAAGTTGAAAAAAGCGATGTAAAGAAACAACTTAATGATCTTTTTGACACTTTTGTTGAAAAAGCTGCAATTGAAAATATAATTGGTGATTTAAAAAATGAATAAATATGAATTAATAGAAATTCTTCGCGCAGCCGCAGATGGTATTGCGGGTGTAGATAGGAGCCAAGAACTCAAACTAAAAAACAAAAGTTATAAGGAAATAATTTATAACTTTTGTAAAATATCAATTATTCATTATTTTTCTAATCCTATTAATATTAAATCAGGACAACCTTCTTCCGAAGATATATTACAATATGTATCAGAAAAACTTTTTGAGTTTGATAAGAAAGAAACTTATTTTACATCTTGTGATGTTAAAAAACTTGCTGATGAAATGTTTAGGTTAATGACAAATGAAGAACCACCAAAGGAGGAATAATATGGCTGATTTTTCTTATGAAATTAAAAAAGAAATTGGAGTACTTTCAAAAAACGGAAAGTGGTCAAAGGAAATAAATCTTGTATCATACAATGGTGCTGAATCGAAGGTTGATATTAGAAGTTGGCAGACAGAAGAAGATGGTTCAAGAAAAATGTCTAAGGGAATAACTTTAACAAAAGAAGAAGCCTTGACACTTCGTAATCTTCTTGGTACAATGTCTTTAGAGGAATAAAGAATGCAAAAAAAACCAAAAGGAAAAATAGTTAAATTTTTTGGTGTTGAAATGCCAAGTGGTAGCGGAATCTTTTGGGGCTCTGAAGATCCAAGTTTAGCATTTGAAATATCTAAAGGTGTTGGTCTTTGGAAAGCAGTAGCCGAACCAAAAAGAATTAAGAAAAAGAAAAGAAAATAATTTACAAAATTTTGTTTTCGTGATATAATAAATCTGTAAGTTAGAGAAACTTACAGATTTTTATTTTTTAGGAGTATATAAAATGAACTTTCCAGCAATTAAGAATGAAATGGATGAATACGCAAAGGGGTTGTTGTATCAAGTAATCCCAAACAATTCTTGGAGTAATGTTTGCTATACTTACCGCATTTCTAACAAACTTGCTGGTAGTGTATATAAAATTGCTCTTAATGATAAATTACCTGAAGAATTAAAAGAGTGGTTACTCTGCGTGGAATTATGCCACATAAAAAGACAGCATTATGCCGCTAAGCAGACTTTGGATTATAGATTTTCTGCACCAAAAATTAGAGCGGTATATGATAGATTAAAACCTTTATTTGATGACCCAGTATCAGACATTGATAACATGTATGATATTTTCGAAGATTATATTTTCAAAATGCTTCGAGATTGGGAAGTTTTCACAAATGATTTTACAGAAGATGAAGTTCGTTATTTGGATACATTGTATCCAGATGAGTGTATTATAGATGGACAGCCAGTTGTTCATTTGCTTCCACAAGATGTTGGTTATCCACCAGGATTAACTGCTAACGAGTATTTGCTTTTGATTTTGCAGAATCCTGAACAGTGGTTCACAAATCAGATGTCTGCAATGCAGCAGGCTATGGATGACTTAAAGCAAAGAAAGCAGAATAATGGAACACAAGGTGGTTGTAATACAAATCAGTCAGGTGCTTCTTCAAGTAATGGTGGAGCTGAAGATCAAAACCACAATAAGGAAGACCGTGAAAGACCTAAAAAGAATCCACCACAGAATCAGCATGGTGGTCAGAATGGTCAGAAAGGTGGTCAGAACGGTCAGCAGAACCAGCAGCCACAAAACCAGCAAGGTGGTCAGAACGGACAGAACCAGGATGGCCAAGACGATCAGGGTATGGGTTCTTCTCAACAGAACCAGGATGCAGCTGCTAATACACAACAGCAGGAGTGGAAAGATGGAAAAGATAGCAATGGAGGATCTAACAATTCTTTAGGAAAGCAATCAAATAATGATAAATCTGAACAAGACGGACAATCAAGTGGAGGAAGTTCAGATGGTCAAGAAGGAGTAGACAATGAACAGAATCAAGCAAGCGGTGGAAATTCTAGTGATAAAACTGCAAGTGAAGATAAAGATTCTGACGGAGACACATCGGGAGGCTCAGGTAGCCAGGAGGAAGTAGGAGATGCTGGTACTCAGGACGAAAGCCGATCTGGAAGCTCTTCTTCGGACAGCGATAAAGGAGATTCTGACGATGCCGATGGGGAAAACCAAGCAGGCGGAAGTAGATCAAGCGATGAAGATAATGAAGAAGACGGTTCTGAATCCGAATCTTCGGATAGTGGGGCAACCACCTCTGATAACGCCGAAGATGGCGAAGATAATAGCGGAGAAACTAGTGGTGAAGAGGGATCTGAAACCACAGATGGAGATGGAAAATCTAGCGACGACGGAAGCGAAGGAAGTAATAATGACGCTTCCGACACTAAGGAAGATGGCGGTGAGCGCAGAGAATTAACAAAGGAAGAACTTGAAGAATTGATTAAACAGTTCGTTCAAAAAGCCGTTTCTGATTATCAAAAGATGCTTGAAATAAAAGACGAGCAGCAAGCTGATTCAGATTCTCTTAAGGGCTACTCTCGCGATAGCGGCGGAGGAGCTGGCAATGGAACAGTTCTTGTTGATAAATGTACAAACTGGATTGACTTTGAAGGGCTTGAAAAAGAAATTCGAGAACTGATGATCAACAGATGTGTTACAGTTTCTAAACGCGATTTGCTTTATAACTATAATCGTGGACGTGGTTGTGGAAATGTTCTTACACCAAGATACCGAGAACAAACAACTTACGATGAAGTTCCAATGACAGTAGTACTTGATGTCTCAGGTTCTATTTCAGATAAGAATATCTTAGGTTTCTGCAATATCTTTAAGAATGTTTCTAAGACTTGCGGAAAGAAGTGTAAAATTATAATGTGGGATACAGATCTTCGAGCAGTCTATGATTCAGGTGATGATATTAAAGCTGTAAGTGGTGGTGGAACAGATATTGGTAAAGGAATCGATTATGTTAGAAAGAACTTCCAACCATCAGAAATTGGAAACTTGTTTGTAGTTTCAGACTGCGAAGACGACCTTGAAGATTGGAGCCTTGAAGGATTTGAACAGCCTTACTTGGTATGTTGGAGTTCTATGGATGTAATTCAACGTTATACTGGTAGTCTTTTTAATGAATTTGTTGATTCGTTTGAAAAGATTCTTGTTAAGAAATAAGATTTACAAAAAAATAGATTTATGTTATAATAAAAAATATCTATTATAAAGGAGAAAAAATGCAGCAGACATTTAATATGGCAGCAACCGCTGAGGCTTTTAATATTTTGAGTAGTAGCCTTTATTCTAATCCAAAATTAGCAATAATTCGTGAATTAAGTACAAATGCAAACGATGCTCATAAACAAGCAGGTAAAGAAGATTATCCTTTTAATCTTCATTTACCAACGCCAAGCGAGCCATTTTTTAACATTCGCGATTATGGAGATGGAATACCTGAAGATTTAATTTATAATATCTTTACTTCTTATTTCGTTTCAACTAAAACTGAAGATGAAAATCAGACGGGTTGTTTTGGACTTGGTTCCAAAACTCCATTCTCTCTTGTAGATGAATATGAAGTAATTTCTTATTGCGAAGGCAAAAAGAAAACTTATAAAATGTCAAAGAAAAATGGTCTTCCTTGCGTTGAAAAAATTGCAGAAGAGGATTGGACAAAAGATACAGGTCTTGAAATTAATTTTAAATGGAGTGCTGATAGAGAATGGCAATATGAAGAATGGAACAATGAAGCTAATAATTTCTTTAGAGGAACTTCTTTCTTACCAAATGTAAATACATTCAATGATAATCCTGATTTTAATTGGGATGATTTTATGAAAGATAGAGATTTCCATTCTTTCAATTCTATTGAAATAGAGCATTCTTATCACCCAAATATATGTATAAATGTTGCAGGTGTTAATTTTGATGTTGATTATCGAGATCTTCGTGCAAAAGGAGAAGCCTTAAAAGAAACTCTTCAAAAAGCAGGTGTTAAAAGAATTAACATCGTGGCAAATAAATCAGATGTAACTTTAACACCTTCTCGTGAAGTTTTACATTATGATGATAAAACAGTTGATTTTATCTGCAAAAATGTTCTAAAAGTTATTGATGAATATTACAAAAAAATCAATGATAAATTTGATGAATATAATTATGCTGATGCTTTGAAACTTCAGAAAAATCAAAGTTATGATATTGATCTTAATGATAAATTTAGAACAAAAATTTTCAATACTTTCTTTTCTAAGACATTAGATGTAAGATGTAACGGAAAAGGAAAATCTATTTCAGTTGTTAGCCCTAATGAAGGTGCTTCAAGTACTTGGAGACCTTTTCCTGAAAAAATCTATCTTGTAGATTTTAACGGAATTAAATCTACAGTTAAACAAAATGTAGTTGATAATTTTGTTTCTTTGTCATCATTTGATGATAAAGGAAAACTTACTTCCGTTTCTTTTGCAGATGTTATTAAAAGAATTGACGCATCTGGAAAGGATTATCGAGTATTATTCCCAAGAAACTATAAAGATGCTGCCAACCTGCAGGCTTGTAAAGATTTCTTAGGTGAAAATGTAGAAGTTGTAAAATGGGCAACTGCTTGTGAATATAAAAAAGAAGCAGGTAACGGAAGAAAGCTCGGTTTCAAGACAAGACAAACAATTACTTATGATAATAATTCAAATTATCATTATGGTTATATTAACTCACCTGATCTTGCAGATGATGAAATTGGAGTTCTTGTTCCTGAAGGTACAGATGTTTATGAAGTAAGAAATAAAGCTCAAGTCTTAAAAGATTTAGGTTTGACTTTCAAAATTGTAGCAAGACCTTGTAAGGATTCTGTTTTTAAGAAATATAAAGAAAAAGGTTTCTTAGCTCTTGATGAATATGTTAAATCAATTGTTGATGCAAATATTGATACAATCAAAAGTGAAATAGAAATTGCAAAGAAAAATGAGTTTGTAAGATGTATTTCTTATTGTTATGAAGCAGACCTCGCAGCAGTATTCAACGATCCTGTATTTGATCCTCTTATGGATATTGAAGATTTTAAGAATATTCGAGAATTATATAAGGAAGAAAACTTTACAACAAAATTCCATAATTCATTCACGAATGTTAAAAATATTGATGGAATTACTGAATACAATAAACCATTTTTTGAGGATTTCCCTTTGTTCGGAAGGCTTTCAATTTATAACCATGAAGATTGGAGAAATTTTCTTAATTATGCTCTTTTGTATAAAGACAGTATTTTTTTTCAAAATGAAAAAAAAACAGATGAAGAAGTTGCCTAATTAAAAGCCTAACATCTCGTTAGGCATAACAATTTACAAATTTTTATTCTCGTGTTATAATTTAATAAAAATAAATAAAAAGAAGAAAAATTATGAATCCAGAAGATTTTTTATCAAAATATAAAGAAAAACAAAAAGGAAGGAAAAGAAAAATGAGTATTTCGCAAAACATCTATGATTACATTGAATTAAGCAAGATTACAAAACAGCCAATCTTGCTTATCTCTAACCCAGGTTATGGTAAGACAACATCTATTACCAATTGGGCAAAAGAACAGGATTATCACTACGAACAGTTGATTGGTTCGCGTTTTAGCCCTGACGATATTATGGGTTACCAAGTAAATGAACCTGGTTCCCCAACTCTTATTCAGAAGGATCCAATTTGGTTCCAGCGTATTATTAGCGCAAAAGAAGCAGGAAAGCCAACAATTTTGTTTGTTGATGAAATTTCAACTTGTTCTGATGCAGTTCAGGGTTCTTTGCTCTCTTTGATTTTTGACCGCCGAATTGGTAACGGTAAGAACTTGCCAGAAGATTGTATTATTCTTGCTGCAGCTAACTATTCAGAAAACTTGCCAAGTTTTATGAATATTATGGCTCCAACAATTAACCGTTTCTGTATTGTTAATCTTCTCTGGGGTCATAACAACTCAGATATTATTCATGAATGTTTAACAAAACAGAATCCTAAGCCAAGAGCAGTTGGTAAGGTTGATGAAAATGAAATTGAAAAGCAGTTCAATGATATGATTAATGACATCATTGTTAAATATTCTGTCGTAGACAGTTCTGTTGGTTATATTGATCTTAATAACCACGATATTGCAAATATTTATAAAAGAAAGGGAAATGTTTACAATATTATTTCTTGGCGTTCTATTACTTACTTGAAGAACTTCGTTATCGCTATGGCAAAACTTGGTATTGATGACGAAATAGTAATTAAGAATGTATGCGCAGGTATGATTGGACTTGGTTCTAACAACTTTAAATCAGAAGTTCAGGTTGAAACATTCATAAATCTTGTATCTGATCATGTAAAACAAATTATCGATTCAAGTGTAACTTTTGAAGATGTTAATTTTGATGTAAATTCTAAGATTTCTGATTTAATTCATGAATATATTGCAAAACTTGAATCAACAAAGACACTTGGTTCTACAAAGTATGAAAATGCTTTGATTGATGTTATTGTTAAGAAATACAGTGATTTTGCGGAAGTTTTCAATAAACTTAACAAAGGTAACGAAGATGAAGCTCGTGAATTCATTAACGATATGGATTCTATTGCTTTGCTTATAAACAAGGTTTCTTCTTCAAATGCAGCAATTATTGCAAACATTCATCAGAGTTGTTCCTCTATGTATAACGACTTACTTGGAACTGATACAAATTTCAGTAAGGATATTTACGGAATTTATACACCTTCTATGATTAAGAAGGTTTGCCTTGGAAAGGATAAGAACGGAAAAGTTTGTCGAATAGGTGTATTTGGAAGTTCAGGCAATTCTTATGTTGTAATCTCTAACGGAGTAGATGTATTTAAGGCAACACTTAGCCGTCTTATTCGTGAAGATGCAATTACAAAGTTGAAGCTCAACAAAATCTTGTAATTAAAAAAGAGGGGATAAAATCCCCTCTATTTTTTTGAGGTGAGTATGACTATTAAAGAACAGCTTGAAAAGTATTATATTGAAGATGAAGAAACAAGTATTATTTTATTTGAAAACCCAAATTATGATAATGCTTTTGTTGGCTTAACTTTGGAAGGCGACAGAGCAGTTTATGATTACAATAAAATGGTTGAACATCTTATGACAGAAGACAATATGGATTATGATGAAGCAGTTGAATTTATTGATTATAATACTTTAAGAGCATTACCTTATATGGGTGATAAAGGGCCTCTTATTATAAGAAATCCTTTAGAATAGATGTTTTGCGAAAGGCTACTCGTAAAGATGTAGCCTTTTTGCGTTTTTCGAATTATTACACCCAAGTTAATTATATGAATTTAGATGAATTATTAGATGAAGAAGAAAAAGAAGTTTTAGACGAAGCAATACACATCCGTGCAGATGATTATGAAAGACATTGGGTAGAAATGTCAAAAGAAGAAGCGGCCGCTTACAATAAAGAACATGGTACTCATATTCATGGTTATTGGGAGTATCCACATAGAGTTGCTGCTGGTCTTAAATTTGGAGATAAAAAAATTTCGCATCATAAAAACAAAAAAAAGTATGACAATAGAAAAGAAAATGTAGTTGCTCTTAGTAGAGCTGAACACTGCAGAGTAGAGCCAAATGCCTTAAAACATGCAGGAGAAATATGCAAAGAAAAAGGTTGTGGAAATCCATATTATGCTAGAGGTTTTTGTTATAAACACTATATTTCTCATTTTCGCAAAGGTGAATTCGGACACTATGATCCATCAAAAAACAAATCAAAAAAAGACAGGACTAAGAAATCAAAATAATTTACAAAATTTTCCTTTCGTGTTATAATTTAATAAAAATAAATAAAAAGAAGGAAAATTATGAATCCAGAAGATTTTTTATCAAAATATAGTGAAATATTTAATGGGTTAAAATCTTATTATTATGATGATGGTGATAGCTGGTGGAATGATTGGAGAACTGATGATAGTCTCATCAAATCTTCTACATACAAAAATAAAGGAAAAGTATTTTTAAAACTAATATCAAATGAAATCCATCTCTTTGTAGAAAGACCAAATTGCGAAGATTTAGTAAATATAAAAAAACTTACTCCTTCTGTATTTACTGAAGAAGGAATTTCAGTTCCTTATACTACAAGTTTTGATGAATCTGAATCTGACTCAGAAAACGAATCATCAACAGTAGAATGTAACAATATAGAAGAAATTAATATTGATACAGTTTATCTTCAGGAAGAAATTGATTTAGAAACTTATAAAAATGAATTTTTAACTCAGTCAGATTATTATTTTAATTTTTTAAACAAATTGATTTCCGAGGTTAAAGAAGATATTAAACATAAATTTAATTATATATTATCTAACGATTTTGATTTAAATCCAAATTTATATAAAGAACAGATTGAAAAAGAAATTGAAAAACAAATCAAAAATTTTACTATTACAATATACAATGATTTTGATGAACAAATTGCAGAAATAAATCCTGAAACTTTTAAGTTTTTTAAATTAAAAGAAATAGACAAAATAGATGAAATCAGAAAATTAATTCAAGATGTCGGAATTATTATAATTGATGCTTATAATAATGATGGTTTCAAAAAAGTTTTTTTCGATTTTAGAAACTATATAATAAACGAATATGGAAAAAAATATGAAAAAGAAATTGATTATTTAAATCAAGAATTTAATGAAACTATAATAAACTTAAAGGAAACAAAAAAACATGACGATTAAAGATTTGAATGGGTTTTCTTGCGAGGACGATGAAGGTAATTTTTACTTATCAAAAGATGGAGTTACTTGGGAAAATCCGTACATTTCCAATCAAAGTTTAACTCCTTTAACAGAAATGCAGCTTATAGAATTTAGAAAAATTTATCATGATTTATTTGAAACAATGAACACTTATCCTATGGAAGAAAGATGTAGATTAATTTTCCTTAAAGGAATAGAAACAGCAAAAACTGTTAAAGAAGTTGATTCTTTTGATTAAAAATAAAAGGAGAAAACTATGAAGTTGTTTGATTTTTTATCAGCTCATAAATATGTTTGTGAAGATACTTGTGATACTATTTTTGATGCGATTGTAACTATTGATTGGGACAAAGATTACAAACCATCTGAAGAATACAAGGAACTTGAAAAATTTACTACTAATATTTATAAAGCAGTCGATTTTGTTGAAGTAAATAAAGGTGGAATTTGGATAGTAGATTGGTCAGGGTTTATTAAAAACAATCTTGATAAGTTTAAAGAATTTTCAAAAAAATATTGGTATCAGTCAATTGAGGATTGGGGAGAAGATGACTTAATATATGAATGGATAAATGAACTTCATAAATGGCTTGCAGGTTATGCAACTGAAACAATATATAAAAATTTCAATGATATGTTTTTTTCTTAACATAAGGACTGGCTTTAAACCAGTCCTTATTTAGTTACCAATATTTACAAAAATCCAATTTTATAGTATAATTATTTTATAAGGAAAAAATAAAAAATGATTTCAGAAGAAATTAGTAAAATGTTTGGCTATAACTTTGATACACTTAAAAACTATATTGATAATTGGCATCCTGTTGAGGAACTTGAATGGCTTAGTAGTTATCAAGATAGACGATTTATTCGTGAGATCAAAGACGAAGAACGAGAATGGTTTGATAGAGGTTGGAAGGAATTACGTGAAGCAAGACCTGATATTAATATTTCTTATCGAGATTTTATTGATAATAAAATCGAAGTTGATGGTCAAAAAAGAAAATTATTTAAGTATATAAATGATAAAGAACTATCAGAACTTGTTGGTAAATATAAATTACCAAAAACAAAATTATATTTGGTAATATCAACAAACTTTGATGATTTCTTAATGTGTGCAACAGATAATTCTTGGACTGCTTGTACTAATTTAAAAGACGGAGATTTTAGATATACAACTTTAGGAAATGTTTTTACAAATGGTAGATTTATTGCTTATGTAACAGATTTAAAACCTAAATCATTTAAAGGGCTTGAAAGTTATAATATGTTTTATCGCTGCTTTGGTTTTATAAATGAAAATGGCGAAATGGTTGGAAATATTTGGTATCCAATTAAAACTTATATGGCTTTCCAAGATGAGCATTTTAAATGCGTAAAGGATGTAGAAAACAAAACCGCTAAGTATAAAATTGATAAAGTATTTAATGATTATGGTTTCTTTGTTTATCCTTATTTGGATTATTCAGTTTTAGATACAGATAGTGGAAATTATTATTTTTCAGATGATTATTTAAGATTTCATCCAATAATAGAATTTGAAAATGGTGAAATTGAAGCATATTCCTCAAAGATAAAATACGATAGTATTAGCTCTACTGGCGATAATATTGAAGATATGTTTTGTAAATTTTGTGATGCTTGCGGAACAGTTAAAGGAAATATTAAAACTATTGGAAATAATAATTATTGTCCAGACTGTGCAAAAAAAGCAACTATAAAATGTGAGCATTGTGGAAAAGAAACAAAATTATTAGATGCGCATTTTACGGAAGACAATCAGTGGATTTGTACTGATTGTATTAAAACACTCTATGGAAGAACAGACGTTAAAACTTGTCCTTGCGGAACTCTTATAAAAATGAAAAATAAAGATCAGTGTAAGTATTGTCGTTCTGACAAAACTGATGCTTTTAAAAATTCAGAATTTGAATATATAAAACCAAGCAACCCTAAAAATGTTTATTCTTATTTTAGACATTTTTATAGTGATTTAAAAACGCCACCACATCTTAGATATGACGAAGAAATTTTTGAAGAAACCGAAAAATACCTTTGGCACGAATAGGAGTAAAGAAGAATATGGAAGAAGATATAAAAGATTTTAAGCAGGCTTTTGTTTTGGTACTTAAAATGTGTGGTT
>Ga0247609_10005515_pt1 | contig 12411 bp, 10 predicted proteins | sample 172DNAGHGlowgp2_FD_193487 | JGI IMG/M metagenome (GOLD analysis project Ga0247609, IMG submission 193487) | Sheep rumen microbial communities from Palmerston North, Manawatu-Wanganui, New Zealand - 1728 DNA GHGlow gp2 | ecosystem: Host-associated > Mammals > Digestive system > Stomach > Rumen ... | reverse complement strand
ACTTTTACGGGTATATGACAAAGCTCCCTGTAATGCCTGTATCTTGATATGATAAAGAATGACATAAACAGACACGTCGATTGAGCGCTGGTAAAGTGTTCGGTATTAATAAAGATGGTAGAGTAAACATAAATGATTCAATTATTTGACAGAAAATTGACCAATATTCATGAAAAATAAAAGATGAGAATTATGCTCATAATGAAATTCTGAGATCATGGTTTTGAGATAAAACGTGAAATTTATCATCAAGCGAAACAGACAAGATTAAATCTGCAATGAGCACGGGTACTACATGATGGAATAAACTGCAGAACGCAAAAAAGACTATAATCGATATTAGGAAAGATAAGGATAATGCAAATTGAAAATGAATGACTTTAAATCCAAATACATCATCAAATAATGGTCTCTGGATTCAAGAATTTACCAATTGGTTGAACAATACAAAAGTAGAAGAAGTTAGCGATGAAAGTTGGAAACAGATGATTGTGGACTGGAAAAATTTAGACGAAAGTAAGAGAAGTTTGAAAAATTTATTTGAATGAGAAAGAGGAAAAAATCATGTAATAGCATATGTAAAATTCTTCTTTGAAGATGGTGATAGTAGGCGTAAGATAGAAACGTGGGATGAATTACAAAAAGTAGACATTTCTCAAAAAGAGGAAAAACAAGAATAAAAATCTTTTCCGTTGCATTCAGATTTTGTTTGTTTATAATATCACTCAGTATACAAAAGTGCTACATTTTAGTATAATAAATAAAATATAAAGATGGATTTTGATCCTAAAAAGAATTATTACGATATACTTTGAGTAAGTGAAACGGCATCTACAGATGAAATAAAGAAAGCTTTTAGAAAGCTAGCTATTAAACACCATCCAGATAGGTGAGGAAGTAAAGAAAAATTTCAAGAAATAAACGAAGCTTACCAAGTTTTGTCAGATGAGAAAAAAAGATGACAATATGATGCTTTCCGTAAGTGATGATTCACTGGATGATTTGGATGATGACAGTGAGGATTCGATTTTGGTAATTTTTGATGATTCTGAAATTGATGAGTAGATATAGATTTGGGAGATTTACTGTGATGATTCTTTGGATGATGATTTAGATGATGAAGAAGTAAAGTTCGCAAATGAGAAGATTTGAAAAAGATTATAGAAATTAGTTTCGAAGATTCATATCTAGGTTGTGAAAAGAAAATAAGTTATACTAGAATGAAAAAGGTATCCTGAGCAACCGAAGAAGTATGTCCAAATTGTAATTGAAGATGAAAAGTTAGTCAACAAGCTCAAACTCCATTTTGAGTGATGCAGACTTCTAGTGCTTGTAAACAATGTGGATGAATCTGAAAAATTTATAAGAAAGGATGAAAAATTTTGGAGAATGGTTGACTAGAAGAGGTGAAGGAAACTATTGATATCAAGATCCCAGCGTGAATTAAAGAAGATGCATATATTAAATATTCCTGAAAATGAGATGCGGGAATAGGAGATGCTCCTGATGGAGATTTATATCTGAAAATTCGTATAATTCCAAACAAAAAGTATCATCGTGAGTGAGATGATTTGTACGTGAAAGCAAGTGTTACTGTATTTGATTTAGTACTTTGATGAGAAGTAGAAGTCTCACATCCAGAGTGAAAATTGATGGTAAAAATCCCAAAGTGAACGCAAGTTTGAGATAAAATTAAAGTGGCTGGAAGATGATTTGGAGAAAAATGATTATTTAAGAGTAAATGAGATATGATAGTGGAAACCGAAGTATCAATTCCAAAAAAGTTGAGCAAGGATGAGGAGAATCTATGGAAAAAACTTAGGGATGGAAAATAATTTAATTATTTAAATAATATGTATTATTTAGGAATAGATCCGTGAGTTAGAAAACTCGGTTATGCATTGATAGATGATAATCTAAAGATTATTGATGCAGGGATTTTGTTGCAAGATAAAAAATCTCCAACAAGAGAGAATCAATTCAATAGAGCTAATCAGATTTTTGATTTTTTTGAGAAATTATTGAATAAATACAAAGTAGAAAAAATTGCGATGGAAAAGTTATTTTTCACTGATTATAACCAGAGTAATGCTGAATTTGTATATGCAATTAGATGAGCTTTGATGATGTTATTTTTGAGAAAAAATATTCCAGTGCTGGAATTAACTCCAATCGAGCTCAAGAAATTTATTACATGAAATGGAAAAGCTGATAAAATGTTGGTACAAAAAACGATTAGAAGATTCTATAATCTTCAAGACATCCCTGAATATAATGATGCTGCAGATGCTCTTTGATTCGCGTATTTAGCTAAAATAAGGAAGTAATATACTAATAATTTATATATTATAATAATCGGATAAAAAAAGTCCGATTTTTTTTGACTTTTTTATGTATTGTGTGTATAATTAAGTAAGAAAAATTTTTTACTTTTCTTTATATAAAAGATGAAAAACAAAAATTTGGTGCTTAAGTTAGGTATGATGGCCTTTGGAATTACTTGTTTTTGATTATCGTTTACATCAGCCACTTCTTTCCAATTAAAAATAGAGAAGTTAAACGCTTATTGAGCAAAAATGGCAGAAAGAATCGTTCCTATTCATTTCGCTGATAATTGAAATGACTTTTGAGGATTTATATATTTTTCAAACGGTGGTAATATAGCAGAGAAGGATGACTGTAATATAGAATGAGGGGATAAATCTGGAGATAGGTATGATAATAATTGTGATGGATCTAATGAGGCTGTTTTATGAGATGTGAGAGATTACTGTCCTTATTGAGATAAATCTGAAGATCCATACGATGGAATATGCACTTGTCAAAAAACTGCTGAAGAATGTGCCTCTATAGAGCCTCTAAATCCTCTAGCTAAAAGAGATCCTTGTACAGATTGAGATAAATCTGGGGATGGATTTGATTGAAAGTGCGATGGAGATAATACTCCTTTAGCAAATGAAACAGATGATAATAACTCAGAAATATATATAGTTTCAGTTCCAAATGGAGAAGAAAATATTGAAAAATATGAATGTAAAACGTTGGTAAAATGATTTTATTATAACGCTGAGAGATGAGAAAGACTTCGACCATTAGATACAGAAACATGGTCTACTATAGAGGAGTGATATTGATTAACAACAGAAGGATGATTTTATACTCAATGTAGACGTGCATGATATCAGACAGCATACCAAAAATGTGAGGAAATTGAAAATGAATCAGAAGAATGAGAAGAATCAGAAGGATGAGAAGAATCGGAAGGATGAGAAGAATCGGAAGAAACAACTATAGATATGGAGAAGTGTGCTAGACAAGTAGATATAGAATATCCTAGCAACGACTGATATTTTGGTCAATTAAAGCAAGTATATTCATGACAAACTTTTGGTCTTGTTATGTGAACTGAGTATGCAAGAAATGATGGAGTTTGGTATTCTGTTGAAAAAGATGAATACGATAACGTTAAATTAGCAGAAACATTTGTAAGATTTAATAAACAGATTCCATTATGATTTATATATGACTATAATGGATGATTATGATTTGCATGATGTGAAATAAAAGCTAAAGATAAAGCATCTGTGCTAAGTAGTCTCGTTGGACATTGAAGTGATTTTATATCTTCATTCTGGCCTAATTGAAATGGAGGAATAACGTACGATGGCGGTTCAAATGTAATCGATTGTGAGAATATATGAACAACAGCAGATTCTTTGATAAAGTTGATTATTGAATGATTAGTAGGAATGAATAGAGAATCTAATCTTTGAGTAATATGAAATCAGACTGATTCGAAGATGCAGTATTTCTCATCATCTGATATAAATAGTGCTACATTATTAAATTATGTAAAACAAAGATCTGAAATCTTATGTAGATGAAAATGGAGGAATGATATAGATGTAGAAAATTATGCTAGTAAATTTGGTGATTCAAATGTTATTTGTCTTGATTTGCCTAAAGGATCAAAAGTACCTTCAAACATATCCAAGTGGACAAAAGATAATAAAAAGACATTGGTTGTTAAAAATGCAGATGTAATAGTTGATTCAGTCAGTGATCCAGATAGTGATTTAGGAAATTATGATATGTTTATCAATGGATGAAATCTATATATTAATGAAACAGAAGATACTAAGAAATTTGTCTTCACAACACAATGATTTATTACAAATAAAACGAAAGATGAATTTATACATGAAGTAGAAGTAATCGAAAATGGTGGAGCGTATACTTGAGATTTATCAGGTTATTGATCTTTTATTAGAGGAAACTTTGTTGTAGATGGACATGTTAAAGGAACAACACCTAGTGAAAGATTAAATAACAAATACTTTATACACTGAAAATTTACAACTAGAGACTCTTTTGCAGATTTAGAAGATACATTTGTATGGAGATGTAGTGATGGATATGTGGTTAATAAAGCATGAAAAATTTTAGATGATCAGTGAAGATTCTGTCCTCCATCTGTAAATTGATATCATAATCCATATGAATCAGCATCGTTAGTGGTAATTGATCAAAATTATGACTCACCACTGTATTGGTAATAATATATTAAAGGCTGACTTTGAATGGAGTCAGCTTTTTATTGAATATAGATTAGATTTTATTTTTTTTAGTATAAATACGATGACTATAAATGTAAGACAGTTTGTCTATAACAACATTACTCCATATGAGGGAGATGCTTCTTTTCTTCAATGACCAACAGAGAAGACTAAAAAACTCTGGGATAAATGTCGTGAATATCTCAAAGAAGAAAGAGATAATAATGGACTCAGAGCAGCTGATCCATCTACTATTTCTACTATCACTTCTCACAAGCCAGGTTATATTGATAAAGACTTGGAAACTATTGTTTGACTTCAGACTGATGAGCCTCTCAAAAGAGCAATCAAACCATTTGGAGGAGTGAGAGTAGTAGAAAAGGCTCTTAATGAAAGATGACTTGAACTTGATCCAAGAGTAAAAGAAATCTTCAAATATGCCAAAAATCACAATGATGCAGTATTCTCAGCATATGATCCTGAAATTAGAACTTACAGATCAAAGCATGTTTTAACTGGACTCCCAGACAACTATGCTAGAGGTAGAATTATTTGAGATTATAGAAGATTAGCTCTTTATGGAACTGATAGATTAATCGAAGAAAAGAAAGCTGATTTCTTAGCAATTCAATGAGAAATGGATGATGCTAAAGTCAGACTTAGAGAAGAAATTTCAATGCAGATTACTGCACTTAATGATATTGCTGAAATGGCAAAAAGTTATGGATTTGATGTAACTAGACCAGCTGAAACAGCTCAAGAAGCTATTCAATGGGTTTATTTCGCTTATCTTTCAGGAGTTAAAGAACAAGACGGAGCAGCAATGTCTCTTGGAAATGTTTCTTCATTCCTAGATATCTATATTGAAAAAGATTTAAAAGACTGAAAAATTACTGAAGAACAAGCTCAAGAAATGATAGATCATTTCGTTATGAAACTAAGACTTGTAAGACACTTAAGAATGGGATCTTATGATGATGTGTTTTGATGAGATCCAACTTGGGTGACTGAATCAGTTGGTGGAATGTTCAGCGACGGTAAGGTAAAAGTTACTAAAACTTCATTCAGATTTTTACAAACTTTATATAATCTTGGGCCATCTCCAGAGCCAAATTTAACAGTTCTTTGGTCTGACCAGTTACCGGAAGGATTTAAGAGATTTTGTGCTCAGGTTTCAATTGATACATCTTCAATTCAATATGAGAATGATGACTTGATGAAATCAGTTAGATGAGGAGATGACTATTGAATCGCATGCTGTGTTTCATATCAAGAAATTGGTAAAAGAATCCAGCATTTTGGAGCTAGATGTAATTTAGCTAAGACTCTTCTTTTGGCTATTAACTGAGGTAGAGAAGAAGATGAATGAGTTCAGGTTATGGATGCAAAATTATTCCAAAATTGTGATAATGAAGATGGAACTTTGAATTTCGATAAAGTATATGAAAACTTTAAAAATGCTATGGCAAATACAGCCAGAGTTTATGCAAAGGCTATGTATATAATTCACTATATGCATGATAAATATTATTACGAAAAAGCTCAAATGGCATTTATTGATTCTGGATGTGGAATTGATATCGCATATGGAATTGCTGGAATGTCGGTTGTTCTAGATTCTCTCTCAGCTATTAGATATGCAAAAGTTAAGGCAATTAGGGATGAAAACTGATTAGCAAAAGATTTTGAGATAGAAGGAGAGTATCCAATGTTTGGAAATGATGATGATAGAGTAGACTTAATGTGAAGAGAAATTCAGGAATACTTTATGTCAGAATTATCTAAACATAAGGCTTATAAAAATGCGAATCCTACATTATCACTTCTAACAATTACATCAAATGTAATGTATGGAAAGAATACATGAGCTACTCCAGATGGAAGAAAGGCAGGAGAACCATTTGCTCCTGGTGCTAATCCAATGCATGGAAGAGACCATTCATGAGCAATTGCTTCATTAAATTCTGTAGCTAAACTTGATTATCATTATTCACAAGATGGTATTTCAAATACATTCTCAATTGTTCCAACTTCACTTGGATCAAATAAAGAAGAACAAGTTGATAATTTAATAAAGATGTTAAATGGATATTTTGGAAAAGATGCGCATCATTTGAATGTAAATGTACTTAATAGAGAAACATTGATGGATGCATATGAACATCCAGAAAATTATCCTCAGTTGACCATTAGAGTTTCAGGATATGCGGTTAATTTTGTGAGATTATCTAAAGCTCATCAATTGGAGGTAATCAAGAGAACTTTCCACGATAGAATGTAATCAACCCGAAAAATATAAAAAGCTGGTCGTAATGGTCAGCTTTTTCCTTTTCGCAAGTATATTTATATTTAAAAATTTGATTTTTATTGATTTGTTGTGTATAATATGTGTACAGCTTTATTATAAGTGGTATGATTATGACTGATTATGAAATCTATAAAGAATTAAAATCAGAGTTTAAAAGTAGTAGTAAAAATAGGTGGTGATCTACTAAGAAATATGGTAAATATAAAATTTTATTATATGTGTTTATATTATTTTTAATATTATTTCCAGAAATAGTCTTATTTCTTATAAGAAAACCTTATGAATATGTAGATGATATTAATAATTTGCCAGAACCAACTCAGACTCCAGCTAGTTGAGGAGTGACTACGCAAGTTTTTTGAGAAAAAGTATATATTGATTTTCTAGCGCAATATGAGGTTTCTTGAAAAATAATTTCTGTTAGAGATTATATTTGAGCAGATGCTGTTAGAGAATTATGACCCAGAGATTTTGTAATTTGATGGTGAAAAATGTGAAGACAAGAATATATAGATAAATTTAGTTGGAATGACATGAAAGATAGATATATTTATTATAGGATTAAACCATGAAATGAAGAACGATTTAAAAATGAATTTTGATGAGACTTTTGGAAACGACAAGAATGATCACTAAAAGAATTTTTAGTTACATTTTCAAATAATCATCCGATTCCGGCAAATAGAAAGATTAGATTATTAATGAAAAAGATAAAGGAATGAGATGTAGTTAGAATGAAATGATATTTGGTGTACGTGCATCCAGAAAAATGAAATCGATATCGATGACCATCAAGTTTAGTTAGAGATGATTTTTGATGTGAAATAATGTATGTTACAGATATCTCGCGATTAAAAGAAAAATAATATTATTTTAAATTAAGATAATATTTTCTTTCATTCTCATCTAATTTTTCGATTGCATATCTGAGCATAGTTCTAGGCATTTTGCTTGCATATTTATCCAAAAATTCTTTTAAAACTTTTTCATCTTTTTTTCAAACTTCTCTTAAAAGCCATCAAACTGCTTTATGAATTAAATCATGTTTATGATTCAAAAGTATTTCAGAAATTTTTAACGTATCATCAAATTCTCAATTCTTCACAAAAGTCATCGTTGAAACAATTGCAACTCTTTGTTTCCACATATTTTCATCTTCAGCTAATTCGTACAATATTTTTCTATCTTTATTTAAAAGATAATTTCACAAAATTTTATAACAAACCAAATCTACCAAATCCCAATTATTAGAATACTCTAAATGTGATAGATAAAAATCTATAATCTTTTTCTGATCATCATTCAACTTTTTCTTTGTAGTTAATTCATACTTGTAGCAGAGAATTAAAAATCAGGTCATACGAACCTCATGATATTCAGATTTTAATAAATTTTCAATATCCTCCAAACTACATTTTTCAAAATATTTCTTGGCAATTTCTCTTTGAGGTGGAACCGGTATTCATAAAAATTTATCTCATTCTCAATATCCTCATTTTCAAGTTTTAAAAAATCTGGATAAAATTTTAGCTTTTCCAGGATTCTTTAAAATTTCTAAATCATCAATAACTTCTCTATACATCATAATCAATTTTTATTTTTTAGTTAAATTTATCAAAACCATTTCACTTTGAGTTCATAATCTGAATGGTAATCACCAAGTTCAAATTCATTGAGTTATAAATGCTGTTCTATCTCATAGTTTATATTCTCCATAGAGGTAATCATTTGCTAATCTGGATAATTCCATTATTCCATAAAACTGTCCGTGATGAGTATGTCATGCAACTTCTAAATCAACAGGATAGTCTTTTAATTTTTCTAATTTAATTGGCTGATGAGTGACTAAAATTGTAAACAAGTCCTTACTATCATCAAAATCAACTTCATTCATAATTTCATCAAGAGATTTATTTCCCCATGTACTTTTGTCAATTATACCAGCTATCTGAATATTTAGTCAACTATTAACCGAAACTGTATTATCTAAGATTGTTATTCCAGAATTCTCAGGGATATCATTGATGATTGTGCCATCTCACATTACATCATGATTTCATTTTACGGCAAAAATCGGAGTATCTTTTATAGATTTAAATGCTAAAAAATAATTTACATAGCTATCATTCGGTTTGTTCATCAAATCTCATGCAATGATTACAAAATCAGGTTTTTTTTGCTCTATAACTTTTATTATTTTTTTTACATGGAAATCTTGAGTTACATTTTCCACATGGATATCACTCACTAGCAGAATTTTAGTATCTTTCTGAATTTTGTCTGATTGAATATTCAGATTTACTATTTTTGTTTGTAAAGAGCAATAAAATCATGTAGCTAAAATTACAATTATAATTCATAGTGTTATTCGAGGATTTATTTTATACCAGATGAATATAGGATGCTCAATTAATAATATAACGAATAAAATAAATCATAACACAAAAACTCGAGAACTTATAGTGGATAAAATGTCTAATGGTTTACTATTTCATTGATACATAAATGTGAAAATCACATAACATGCTAAGATTATAGCAATAATAAAGGGAATTAATTTTGAATTGTTTCCAAAAATAACAAAAAATCTCCATATTACATAGTAAAACATCGCTGTACAAACAGGGATTAATTCTAACAAAAATAAACTCATAATTTTTAATAATTGATGTAAATCTATCTTTTAAGTAATTTTTCTATAAATTTAAATATATGTTCAGGATAAACTGTATAATGAAATTCAATATCATTGGATTCATTTCTCCTTTCAATAAATTGAGCTACTGTATTATTTCATAAAACGATAGTTTGAAATTTATCATCCAAAAAAGGATCCCCATCGTATCTTTTCATGTCAGTAGAAAGGAGATAATCTTTATTATCAAAAAATATTTTCATACGCTCAAATGTTTCTTCTCATACAATTCATTTTATAGAATTTCGAAAAGCTTCATAAAAGTCTGAATGTAATTTTCAAGACTCTTCTCCACCAAGCCAAACATGCCCAGAATAAATTAAAGCATTCTTATCCTTGATTTTCAAAAATTTATCAAATTGTTTATAATTTTCAAAGAATTTATCTATTTTATCGTTTCATATTGAATCAAAAATTTCGTTCTGTCTTCAGATTTTTTTGTGATTCATGCTATTATCAATATCTCTGGGTTTATTCATCATTATTTTATCTAGTTAAAATAACTTTTTAAAATGTTAAAAAGTTATTTTTCAGTTAATATTTCATTATATCAATTTATTCCTAGGATACTAAATATTCAGTTTGTTTCTTTATCAACCAAACTTAAATCAGTTAGAACATTTCAGCTCATATCATAAATATTAAATTGTCAGTTCAAATTTCCATTTTCATATAATCATGTCATATAAACACTTCCATTTTCATGATATATGCTAAGTTCTCAGTTAGGAATTCCGTTTTCTAGATTTCATGTAGCTAATGTCTTACCATTATTGTGGTACAAAGTAAACAATCAATCAATATTACCATCTTTTAAATTCCATTTTCACATATTAGATCATCACTCATAGTAAATAACCATAATTCAATTTCATGTTCAATTGTTAAATTTTAATTTTGAAGAAATGTTTCAATTCTCATAATAATTTATAAGCATTCAGTCTTTAAGATTATCAGAGAATTGTAATTTACTAGAAGGTAATCAATTTTCATAAAACAAATTATTCGAAATTACATTATCTCCAGAGAATGTAGTTTCTTCCTTATTCTTTCAATTTTCATAGAAAGATTTGATTCAAATTATGGCATCTCCAGAATAATCTATTTCCTCCTTGAGTGTCCAATCTTCATAATATTCTTTAGTTTTTACTATAACTCAATTAGAATACGTTATTTCTTTGATAGGAAAATCTCCATAGTCTTCATAAAAAGACCATGTTCAATCTTCAATACCATTTTTGTAATCTCATTCTTTCTCTATATATCAATTCCAGCGATAATAAATCCAATATCAATCTTCTTTTCAATTGATATATTTTCATTTGCTAGTAATCTTTCCATCATCATAGTAAGAAATATATTCTCACTCTTTTATACCACCAGAGAAATTGGAAACTTCCTTTTTATTTCAATTATCATAGTATAAAGTTCGTAATCAATATTCAATTCATTTATCAAAACTTCATTCCGATTCTTTATCTCAGGATTTATAATATGTTGTTCGTTTCCCATTTTTAACTCAATTTATAAATTCTCAAGAACCTTGATATTTTCAATTATCGTAGAAATATTCCCAATATCAGTCTTCAATTCAATGAATATATACTCATTTCTTTTCTATCTCCCCATTAGTATAATAATATTTCCACTCTCATTCTTGTATTCATCAACTTAGTTCTCCTTCTTTCTCGAGCTCTCAACCATCGTGATAAAAGTACCATAATCATGATTCCTCTCAATTTTCTATATTTCATTTTTTTTGAACATTTCAATTTTCATAATAATATGTCCATCATCAGTATGCCTGACTATCTTTCATGTATCATTCAGCTTCTAATCATCAATTTTCATTATATAGTGATACCAAACCATTAAATAATCATTGTTTATTTACACATCATTTTTGTTTTAAACTTCAATTTTCGTGGTAAAGCCTACTCTCTTTTTCTCATAAAGGACAATCATCCTTACTAAAAATATTTAGACTACATCAGCATAGAAAGATAATAGGTATAAGTAATATAAGAATTAATGAGAATTTCTTCATTAGACTGTATAATAGTATAAATACATAACACAATATATTATACTTTATTTTACCAAAAAAAGCAAATTTTTGATAAGAAAATGTGGTTGACTCTTGCAGAAATTACTCTAAAATAAATTTTCTCATTTCTTTTCTAACTTCTTTATATTTTGGATACAAACTTTCTACCACTTTCCAAAATTTATCTGAATGATTTTTCTGTACCAAATGTGCACATTCATGAGCAGCTACGTATTGGATATATTTCTGCGGCAAGTGAACGAGTTGTAAATTTAGAACAATATCTTGTTTAGATGAACATTGTCATCGGCGAGCTCTCATTTTTCTAATTGCTAATGATTTATAGGGAACTCATAGCTGATTTGAAAATTTATCCACCCATTCTTTAGAATATTCCAAAAGAATTTCTTTTAGTTTCTTTTCTTTGGTAGCCTTAGAATAAGATTTATCATTATCGAAAAAATCTGACCAAGAAAGTTTTTCTCAGAATATCAAAAGTTCATTTTCTGTAGTGGACTTTAATTTTTCTTTTTTGGAATATCTCTGATATAATTTCTCACCTCTCTCTAAGAATTCAGACAAAAACTTTTCGTTATTTTTTAATCTAGTCGGAATAGTAAAAACTACTACACCATCACGATTAATTCTAGCATAGGCATTACGAGTATTTTTGTAAACTATTTCGTGAGGGAAATCCATTCTATACAGGTCTTTTCCAATAAAATTCTACTTCATCAGCTCAATTATATAATTGCTTATGAGAGAAATGCTTTGAATGAAATAATTTTCACATTCATGGATAGGA